>LNFM01005018.1_pt1 | contig 23476 bp, 24 predicted proteins | sample 596031 | NCBI WGS metagenome assembly LNFM01 (sample SAMN04254537, study PRJNA301005) | activated carbon metagenome | isolation source: dual media filters at the Ann Arbor, Michigan drinking water treatment plant | place: USA: Ann Arbor | reverse complement strand
CCCATCGCCAATAGGTGGCGCGAAGGAACGAGAATGCGCTCTCCTTCATCTTGTCGTGCTTTCGGGCAAGATCCTGCTTTACAAGATCGCCTTTGAGCTGCTCGCGAAGCCACGTGTCGTAGCGGCGCGTCGACTGTTGGATCGATGTCATGGAGAGCTGAGCCGCCACCGGTTACTTGGACGATGAGCCAAGCTACGCGCTGTCGTTCCTCGAAGGCAACTGGCTGATGCAAGCGAGCATCACGGCAGCGCCTGAATTTGGCGAACTAGTGCTGCGTTCGCTCTTGCTCCGAATACCGGATTGCCGAGGCGATCTCGCTGCGGGTAAGGCCAAGGTCCCGGAGCATCCGGTCATCGAGCTCCATGAGCTTCTTTTCGGCCCTACGATACGCCCGCTCAAGGAGGTGTTGGGCCAGCATCTGTCCCGCACGCGATATGATGTCAGTCACAACACCAACGCCTGCTCCGTTTGCATCAACGAGACGGGCGCTTAGACCGCGCTCCAATTGGGTTTTGGTGCTTGTGGTCATCTTTAGGCTTCCTGTGGGATTAGCCGCCGCCCAGCAGATATGGCGGTTCAGTCACCGCGGTTGCCCGGGTAACCGACAGTGGTCGTGCTGGCGGCCGGTTGGTCGGAAGTGTGGATGTGAGGGGCGATAATCGTGCGCCCCTCGCTGCTTCAGTGGCGAGCTTCGATGATCAGGTTGAAGGGCGTCTCCACTGCCCGTCGCACCCAACCCAATCCGGCTGCTTTGAGAACATCCTCGAGCTGACGCGGACCTGCCTGCGCCCCGAGCACGTGGCTGCCATTCTCAGATATGGCGTGAGCGCAGCACATCGTCGTTGAACCCGCGTAGTACAGGCGGCCGACCGGGCCGATGTTCTGCTCGACGCGATCGCCAGCAAAGGGTTCGACCAACATGAGCGTGCCGTCTTTCGCCATAGCGCTGGCTGCATACCGGACGGCATCCACAGGACGGCCCATGTCGTGCAAACAGTCGAAGAAGCAGATCAGGTCGTAGTCGTGTTTCTCGTATGTATCGGATTTCGCCACCTCGAAACAGACCCGGTCTTCGACGCCGGCTGCGCGTGCGACCTGTCGCGCCGTCGCGATCGAAGGCTCGTGCACATCGAATCCCCAGAACCGGCTCTTGGGAAACGCCTTCGCCATCAGCACGGTCGAGTGCCCATGACCACAGCCGACATCGGCGACCGCAGCGCCCTGCGTGAGCCTGTCGGTGACGCCGGTCAGCGCCGGCAGCCACGTGTCGATCAGGCTGGCGTTGTAGGCGTTGCGATAGAAGGCAGCGATCCCGCAAAAAAGCCGCTCATCGTGCTCGCCCCAACTCACGCCCTTGCCTGATTTGAACGCGGCAAGCGTCTTCGCTTCATCCGCCCACATGGACGAGACGATCTGCCAAGCGTACGGCAGGAAGACGGGACTCAGGTTGTCAGCGAGCACAGTCGCCTGCTCCGGCGTCAGTTCGTAGGTTTTCGAGGTCGGATGATAGTCGACGTAGCCACCGGCCACCTGAGAGTTGAGCCATTCCCGGACATAGCGTTCCGCGCAGCCGCTGCGGTTTGCGACCTCCTGAGAGTTCAATGGACCCGCGCCGGCCATCGCCTTGTAGAGCCCGAGCTTGTCACCGAGACCGACCATGACGCCGCCATATCCGGCTGAGATCTCTCCGATGAGGCGCCCAACAAGCGCATCGAGTTTCTGCTGATCGACCATCGTCTTGTTCTCCTTTGTGGCGGTCGGCGTCTGGCGCACCGACGATGGACGGAGAATGATGGTTGCTCCCCCTCACCGGGAGTGCGGAACTGGACAGGAACGGTCCATTTGTGCCACGACGCCTCTCATGCAGCGACCTGCGCCCCTCCACGTCAGCCTTGTGGCGATCCCCGACGCCGTCGTCTCGACGTTGAGCGGCATTTTCGACGTGCTGGGATCATTCCGCATGCTCGGTTCGCTCGAGCCATCACTTCCTACCGATCCGCCATTTGTCATTGAGATTGTCGGAGAGAAGCGCGGCAGCGTCACGTTGGCGAGTGGCATTCCCGTTCACGCACGTCGTGCTGCCTCGGAGGTCGAGCAAACCGACATCATCATCGTTCCATCCGTTCTGCTGGAGCCGGGAGGTTGGGTGACCGGTCGATACCCCGAGATCGTCGATTGGGCGCGGCGCAAGCACGCCGACGGCGCATTGCTGTGTTCGGCGTGCTCGGGAATCTTTCTCCTCGCCGAAACCGGGCTCTTCGACAGACAGGACACGACGGTCCACTGGGGCTACGCACGAGAGTTCGAGCGTGCATTCCCACGTGTCCCGCTTAGTCCCGAGCGCGTACTGGTCGTTTCGGGAGCACGGGAGGAACTGATAACGTCGGGTGCTTCGATGACGTGGCACGATCTCGTGCTCTATCTGATTGCGCGTCACGTCGGTGCAACCGCGGCGCAGACCATCGCGCGAACGTTCGCCCTGCAATGGCATCACGACGGGCTGGCACCCTACATCGTTTTCGAGGGCAAGAAAGACCACGGTGATGCCTGCATCACGGAGGCCCAGGCCTGGCTCTCGACACACTTCGGTGTCGCAAGTCCGGTCGACGAGATGGTGAAGCGCTCGGGTCTCGCTGAGCGTACATTCAAGCGCCGATTTACGGAGGCGACCGGCTTCTCTCCGATCGACTATGTCCAGCGTCTCAGAATCGAGGATGCGAAGCGTCGCCTCGAGCGTACGGACGTGTCGGCTGATGAGATCAGTTGGAAGGTCGGCTACGAGGATCCCGCCTTCTTCCGCCGATTGTTCAAGCGGGTGACGGGCATGACACCGGGCGCCTACCGTCGACGGTTCCAGGTGCCGGCCTTCGCGCGATCGAGCGGCAACTGACGCTGATAATCCTACGAACTCGACCGACCACGCTGCAGGCACATGCCAATGCCCAGGAACGCGAGTGCAAAGCAAGGAAAATTGCGGAAGGCGATCTAGCAGATCGCGAAGGCATGACGCTGGATTCCGACGGCGAGCTCCAATCGGCAAAACTGTCACGGCGGCTTCTCGAGATTCTTGAATTGTTGAAACTATTGGTCATCAAAGCCGTTGAGGTAACACGGTCGAGGACGACGGAGAACAGCATGTCCCCAAAGCAGGCGGTCCTGGTGGTTGAGGACGAGGTACTCATCCGGATGGACCTTGTGAGTACCTTGGAGCATGCTGGCTACGCGACATTCGAAGCCTCATCGGCGACGGAGGCAATTGCTATCGTTGAGCGGCATCCGGAGATCAGAGTGGTCTTCACAGATGTCCAGATGCCGGGAAAGATGGATGGCCTGGAACTGGCCCGCTACGTTCGAAAGCGGTGGCCTCCGACAATCATCGTGATCGCTTCTGGCAAGGTTGCACCTCAACCTGACGAGATGCCCGACGATGTCTCATTCCTGGCCAAGCCTTATGAGGAGGCAAAGCTCAGCAAAATTCTGGCTGACGTGGCGGATAGGCTTGCCACCTAACAGATTGCGCCCCTAGTCATTCCGCATGATGATATGCTCGCAACCGACGGTCGTGGCCAACGTGGCAGTGCGGCTACTCTCCTATGGCGCCAAGAAAACTGGCGTTTGAGCCTTCCAATTGATCCATGACAACACCGGAGTAATTTATGATCGGCAAGTGTCCGAAGTGCGAAGCTACTCCAAACATCGTTGTTGAGGCGCTGAGAGCCCGTGATGAATCATCGCAGCGAACGCTTCCCGTTCTTCAATTCCTGTGTGATCAGTGTCAGACCATCCTGAGTATCGCACTTGATCCGGAATGGCAGGCTCAGGTGGTTGCGGGACAGCTTCGCGCGGTCGATCAGGGATCCGAGACGAGCCATTGAGCAAGGAAGCGGGATGCTGCTTTTCAAGATCGATCGATGTCACTCGAAGCGCTAGGCTGGAATAGCCAGTGGCGAGAGATGTTTGAGCCCCATGGTTCCAATGGTCTCCTGCCTGCGCGCGTCGTCGGTGAGCACCGAAGCCACTACACGGTCGCGACAGGGACCACTGAACTGCCGGCGGGAACAACAGGGCGATTGCGCAATTCGATCGAGCAGCGCTCCGACCTGCCAGGCGTCGGCGACTTTGTGGGACTTCGGCTATCGGAGAGTGGAAGTCCGGCAACGATCGAGGTGGTGCTGCCGCGAACGAGCGCCGTCATTCGCAAGGCATCAGGAAAGCCGGAACCGCAGCTGCTTGCTGCCAATGTCGATGTCGTCTTCGTCGTGACCGCGCAGGGCGGTGACTTCAATATGCCGCGGATACACCGCTATCTTGCGCTGGTGCAGCAGAGTGGCGCCCTTCCGGTGATCGTGGTGAACAAGTCTGATCTCGGCAATGACGTCATCGGATTGATTGGTCAAACCGAAGGATTTCCGACTGACGTTCCAGTTCACGCCGTCGGGGCGCGTGCACGCGATGGCCTCCAGGTTCTGGAGCGGTATTTCGAGAACAATCGCACGGTCGTTCTGATCGGATCCTCCGGAGTTGGCAAATCGACATTGACGAACAAGTTGCTTGGTCGCGACGTGCAAGCCACGCAGGCTATTCGAGACCACGATGGTCGCGGCCGGCATACGACAACCTTTCGCCAGCTGCTCGTCCGACCTCAAGGCGGCGCCATCATCGACACACCAGGTCTGCGCGGTCTGGAAGCCTGGAATGCTGACGACGCGTGCGAGGGGGCTTTCGATGACATCGAAAAACTAGCACCGGACTGTCGATTCAGCGATTGTGGTCACAATACCGAGCCGGGTTGCGCAGTGCTTGCCGCCATCGCTCAGGGTGACCTCAAGGCCGAACGACTGGCCGAGTACAACGCACGTGCAAGCAGCAAGCGACGGGGCGCACGGTGATAGGTCCTGGCACAGCTATGGCCCCGATCGCAGGAGTGGCGATCGTTCATAGTCACGACGTGGCCGCGAGAGGAAAAACGACGACGAATTCCGTGCCTCTCGCACTCGAGTTGGTCGAGATCGTCGCTCCCAGCTGTTTAGTGAAGGCTCTAACGAGCCGCATGCCAAGGCCTTTGGATTTGGCCATATCAAAATTGGGCGGCAAGCCGATACCCCGGTCGCCGACAGACATTGTGATTTTTCCGGCGTCGCGCGCTAACCTGACCCATATCTCGCATCCCGTTTGAGACGCGTAAGCATGCTTGGCAGCGTTGGTGATGAGTTCATTGACCATCAACGCCAACGGGATTGCACGGTCGGTCGCTATGAGAATGTCGCGCTCGGCATCGACATGAATGGCGCAATTTGCAACGCTTTCGTCCACATCCCCGCAGACCTGTTCAATATAGCGACCGGCGTCGAGATGTTCGACGTCGTCAGTCTGATAGAGGCGCTCGTGCGCACGGGCCACGGCGTGAATGCGCAGTGCGGCGGCTTCAAGTTGCTCTGAGACTGGCGAGGGGCCGGCGTCTTTCACCTGCAGGCGGATCATGCTGATGACGATCGACAAGCTGTTCTTGATACGGTGGTTCATTTCCTTCAGCAGGACCTGGTGCCGCTCCAGCGCAGCGTTGAGTAGGCGCTGGTTTCGCTCCTGCTCAATGGCCATTCCCAAAATATTCGCCGCACCTTGGAGGAAAGGAATGTCTTTCTCGGTGAAATCGCCCTCGGACTGGCTGTCGACTTCAAGGACGCCAAACGGTGTCCCGTGCCCTTGCACAATGACGTTCATCGCCCGCAGCACATCGTAGCGGGCCAAAAGCTCCGGCGTTCGAAACCGCTGCTCGTTTTCCAGGTGGTTTGAGATTACGGGCTTGCCCGTTTTAAGCGCGAAGCCTGCCGGAGAGGCGAGATCGGCCCCGACCTGCGCAACGCCGACTACATCCGGCTCCCAGCCCACGCCAGCTCTAACGGTGAAACAATTGTTCTCCGGTTCGAACTCGAGCACCTTGCAGAACTCCGCAGGCAAGCCTTCCGCAACCAAGCGCACCGTGTCCTTCAGTAGTGCGTCCAAGGTACCGCCTTGCAAAGCGATCACCCCCAACTGGGACAGGATTTCCTGCTGCTGGATACGCCGATCAAGCGACTGCCCTAGCCGGTCGAGAACTTCGCCCCCCACCACCGGCTCGACGACCTGGGGTCTACCGTCTTGACTGCCGCTCATTCATAGACCTTCCATTTTGTCGCTTCGGACAAACGCGCGGTGAGGCTGTTTCCATCGAAACTGCGCATCTTGCTCCATCATGCGTCTGTTTCTGACGATCCTTTTTGACGATCGAGTCGCATTGTTACCAGACCGCCATAGGCCGCGTCGTGTCCTTCGGCGACCTGCTTGATAATTCAGTGCCGCATACCCATATGGAAAGGATGCCGGCGAATGCCGCGCTTGTTCAGCCTCACTAGGCTGGCTCGAAGGCAATCATCTCCAGACAATTGACTGTCTAGCCGCTGGCGCCTCCACGAGGTTTGGCGCCAACTTCGGCTGGCGGAAGTCAGCAAGGGGCCGGATAGAAGCGAGCGTTACTTGTCGTGAATCGACCGCGTCATCGGAGGGCAATAACATCCTCGAACATCAGAACACCCGTGGAAACCAACGGCAGGACACCTCGGAGCGAGAGCATACCGTCGACGAAAAAGTCAGGGTATGTTTGATCTGCAGGTCCGAATTTCCGAGCGCGTGGGCTGGTGAACGCGTTTGCCGACGTTGCAAAACCACTTCCATATGGAGAAACGGGGCCTTGAAGTAATGCCTTCAAGACCGCTGAAAATAATCTCCAGCAGGCGGCGCAATTCTAGCTCCGGCAATAGTCGTGCGTCGCGCCAGCTCACGATAAAGAATGCTCCCATACAGATGAAGATAATGAAGGGGTCGCCATGGATCATGGCGCCGATTTAGGAATGAAGACAAAACAACTCGACAGAACCAGTAAGCCCACTACTCACAGCACCCCGAGGTCGGGCTCAACACCAACCCCATCGGACAAATTGCGCAATGCCAGGCTGAGTCACGAACGCTATCTCGCATTGGGCCATGCTGCATTGACTGCCGGCGATCGGATCGAAGCCGAGAACCTTTATCAACATGCAGAACACTATTTCAGGATCATGAGGGAATAGGCAGTGATGCGGTCAAAGTGAGCGGAGCGGCCAGCCACCGGAAGCTCCTAGGTTTGGCTCGGCAATTAGCCTTTGTGATTGTGAAGAAAGCGGGCCATCTGCTCCCGCAATTGCACGGAATGGCGCGGATCTCCGCTAGCAACGGCCTTCCGGAAGGCAGCTCCGGAGGTTGTCCTCTATAGGCGCACGTAGCTCATCACCGAGCGAGACTCGGAATGTACTCAAGCCGCGCTCTTCGGCACGCGACCAACGGCTGCGTCTCGGAATGCACGCTCAAGGACGCGCGGATGGGACGTTCGAGTGCGAAAATTCAGCTGCGCTTCGCGCAGGCTACCGTCCCCGCCACAGCCAGAGCGTGAGACCTGCTCCCACGACAGCGGCGAGGTAGAGCATCAGCGGTGAGGGGAGCAAACCGATAATAACGCCGATATGAAAGCCGATGAACGAACCCGCGATCCCAACAAGCGCACTCGTTATATCGCTGCGCGTTGTCGATCCGAGACGGGCCAGCCAACTGCGGGCATATCGCGTAAACGCAAGACCGACAATGATGCCGATCGCAAGGACGACGAGAAGATTCACAAGCGCAACACTGCCGATGGCCATAATTGTGCTCCGATGAAATTGTGCGGCGAGCCCAGGCTCAATCGTCGCTAGCGGATGTGACATTTGAGAATTGAAGGCGAACTTCCGGGCTAGAGAAACGCCTTCTCCGTCCTTCTGGTTCCTTCCAAGGCCCAAGAAATCGAGGCACCGCACAACACGTTGAACGCCGCAGAAGAGTAGGTAATTTCCGAGTCTGGTGAGTTGCTACAGGACGCGCTCCTATACAAGCAGCCTCCGAATGCTCCCTCCGGATGGCTTTTGGGTGGCAGTGCCTGTCCTCCCAGGCAATGCCAAGTGATGCGACCCCCGTCTTCTATCCAGGGGCTCCTGGAATCCGGTCATCATTGAACGCTCCCGATGAGCGTCCTTCAAGATCTTCGCTCTATTGCCAGTGTGCTGCGTAACCGGCCGGCGTCAGCCAACCGAGCTTCGCGTACGGGCGATAGTAGCTGTAGTCTTGAGGCCAAGCCTCGATCAGCCGCCGGGCCTCGCCGAGCGATCGGAACAACGTCTCGTTGACCAGTTCAGCCCGCAGACGGATGTGATAGCTTGACATCGTTCGCCCTGTAGCCGGCAAGGCAATGCGATGACCAGTCGGGCACGCGCTAACGCAAGGAAAAGCACCAGTGGAGCTCTGGCAACTGCGCTACTTCACCCTCGTTGCCGAGCTCCAAAGCATCGCACGTGCTTCGGCTCATCTCCAGATCGCCGCTCCCGCCATCAGTCGTACAATCAAATCTCTCGAAGACGAGTTGGGGACGCGGTTATTCGATCGCGATGGCCGCGGCATGCACCTTACGCTGAGCGGCATGACACTGTTGGGCAGGGCAACGCAGCTACTCCGAGATGCAGAGGTGGCGAGGCAGGAGGTCAGTGCCATTGGTTCGCATCTAACGGGCGAGGTCACAATCGGGGCTACACCGTCGATCATTGCAATTGCCGGCCTCCATCTCATCAAGCAGTGCCTGGAAAGGTATCCTCATGTCAGAGCCCGACTGACGGAGGGATACAGCGCGTACCTTCAGAATTGGGTTGTCACCAGTGCGATCAGTGTCGCATTCGTCAATGGACCGATAAGAGAGACACCGAACATTGCATCGCGCCGCGTGGCGGTCGAACGGCTCTTTGCAATCGGCGACAAAAAGCACTTTCGCGAGCATACGGGTGGAATATCCCTCCACGCCCTTTTGAGCGGACCGCTTCTCCTACCATCTTCTGCCAATTCAATCCGCGGACTTATCGATGACGCCGCCAGCAATGTTGGCTGCCATGTGAAAACATTGCTGGAAGTCGACTCGGTAGGGCTCTTGAAACAGCTTGCAGGCGACGGGATTGCGGCTGCGGTCCTGCCTTACGGTGCCGTCAAGCAGGAAGTCGACAGCGGTCTCTTGGTGGCCGTGCCAATCATCGAGCCGGAGATTCACAGTGAATTGCACGTCATCTCCTCTGCCTCGCATCCACCAGGTCCCGCGGCCAATGCTTTAGCGCGGCTGTTTGAGGATGTTCTCGTGCAGTTTGCCGAAGCAGACGACAAGGGCATCTTCGTCACCGTGCCGAAGAACCCAAAAACCCGCGACGTGCCAAGCAAATCTGAAGTGCCGCGAAAGTAATGGCAATCCGGCCCCTCCGCAGTCATAGCTTCCGACCGTGCATTCAGGAAGACGGGATTTGCGATGCGCTTAGGTGCAGACGTTGGCGGAACTTTCACGGACATCATCCTCGTCGATGACGCGTCGGGAGAATTTCGGCTTGGCAAGGTTCTGACGACGGCGGATCGGCCCGATGACGCTGTGATCGCGGGCGTGCGCGATATTATCTCAAAAGACCAGGATGCGAGGCGCGCCAAGCATCTTGTGCATGGTACGACCCTCTTCACGAACGCGCTTATCGAGCGGAAGGGGGCATTGACAGCACTCGTCACGACGACCGGCTTTCGTGATGCCATCGAGATCGCGCGCGAGCATCGCTATGACATGTACGATCTTCGGCTGCGGCGCCCAACGCCCATCGCCAAGCGCCGATACCGTTTCGAGATCGACGAGCGCATTCTCTCGGACGGCACCGTTCGCACCGCCCCATCCGAGGATCAAATCCGTGATGTTGCTCGGCATATCCGACTGCTCGGGATCGAGGCCGTCGCCGTCTGTCTGTTGAACTCATACCTCGATGATCGGCATGAGCAGCTGGTCGGCCGCATCTTGAAGGAAGAGTTGCCCGATCTGAGCATCACGCTGTCTTGCGAAGTCGCACCAGAAATCCGCGAGTACGAGCGGACCTCGACGACGCTCTGTAATGTCTACGTAAAACGGATCGCAGAGAGCTATCTATCGCGTCTCGAGCAGCGCACTCTAGAGACGCTCGGGGAGTCGGCCAACCTCTATATCATGCAGTCGACAGGAGGTCTCATCACCGCCGACCAGGCTACGGAAGTCCCAATACGTCTGGTCGAGTCGGGCCCCGCTGCTGGAGCACTGGCAGCCGCACACTATGCCGCTGCACTCGGTCTCAACGATCTTCTGTCCTTCGACATGGGAGGAACGACCGCGAAAGCTTGCCTCGTCGTCAACGGGGAACCGTTGGTGACGCCGGAATTCGAGGTGGATCGTCAATATCAATTCAAGAAGGGTAGCGGCTTGCCGGTCAAAGTGCCGGTTATCGAGATGATCGAGATCGGCACAGGCGGAGGATCGATCGCCAGCGTCGATGCCTTGCGCCGTTTGCGGGTTGGCCCCCAGAGTGCGGGAGCAAAGCCCGGGCCGGCGTGCTACGGCCTTGGCGGAACGCACCCAACTGTCACCGATGCCGATCTACTGCTCGGTTATCTCGATCCGAATTTCTTTCTCGGCGGCGCCATGACGCTCGACGCCAACGCCGCCCGATCGGCAATTCTTCGACATGTCGGCGAACCGCTCGATCTCGACGAGATGGCTGCGGCCTGGGGCATTCACAAGTTAGCGAACGAGGCCATGGCGTCGGCTGCACGCATCCACGCTATTGAGCGCGGGCAAGAGATCTCTCGCTTTCCAATGTTCGCATTTGGCGGCGCCGGCCCGGTCCACGCATACGGCGTTGCGCGAATCCTCAAACTGCCAACCGTCATTTATCCCTTTGGTGCAGGGGTGATGTCGGCGATCGGATTCCTAACGGCGCCATTGAGCTTCGATTTCGTGCGCTCCGCGCCAGGACAGCTCGAACAACTGGACTGGCCGGTCGCCAATCATCTTCTCAAGACGATGGAGTGTGACGGGCGCGCGCGGTTGGAGAAGTCCGTTCAATCAAGTCTAATCTCATTTCGTCGCTTTGCCGATATGCGCTATCGCAAGCAGGGCTTCGACATCCGTGTTCCCATTCCAGACGGTGAACTTGGAACCCACAGTGTCGGACCAATTTCGGCGGCGTTCGAGCGAGTCTATTCGGAAATCTACGGTCACATTGTTCCGAACACGCCGATCGAGATTATGTCGTGGCGAGTCGTCGCGAGCGGACCGAAGCCCACGCTGAACCTGCCCGTTGCAGAGATGCGGTCGTCCGACCCGCTCAAAGGCCACCGAAAGACTTACCTTGCAGAAACACGCGCGTTCGCCAACGTTCCCGTCTACGATCGGTATCGGCTCGGCCGCGGAGATGAGCTTGCTGGCCCCGCCATTATAGAGGAACGGGAGTCGACTGTCGTCATCAACGGCCGGGCTCGCATTCGACTCGACGACAGTCGCAATCTCATCGTCCACGTGGAGCACGGATCGTGAGCACAGTTCTTATTGACCAGATCACCCTCGACATAATATGGGGCCGTCTCATCGCGACGGTAAATGAGCAGGCCGCAGCGTTGATGCGTTCGTCGTTCACATCCATCGTACGAGATGCAGGCGACCTTTCGGCGTGCGTATTCGACCGCCGTGGCCGCATGGTAGCTCAAGCCGTAACTGGTTCGCCCGGCCACATCAATTCGATGGCGACCGGTATGGAGCACATCGTCAAGAAGTTTCCCATCGATACACTCAAGCTCGGCGATGTCATCATCACCAACGATCCTTGGCTGACGGTGTCTCAACTCCATGACATCACCATCGCCACGCCGGTCTTCTATCGCGGCCGTGCGATCGCGCTTTTTGGGAACTGTTGCCATGCGCTCGACATCGGCGGGCGCGGACTCTCAGCGGACGCGCGGTCTATTTTCGAGGAAGGCCTTTACATTCCGGTCATGAAATTGCATGACGCCGGCCGGCCGGTCGACGCCGTCTACGAACTCATCGCCGCAAACGTGAGAACGCCGGAAGAGGTGATCGGCGACATTCATGCGCAGATTACCGCAAACGAGGTTGGCGCGAGACAGCTCATCGCATTCCTGGAGGAGTTCAAACTCGACGACATCGAGGCTGTTGCGGATGTCATCATTCAACGAACCGACGACGCCATGCGAGACGCGATCCGCGCGCTACCGAACGGCCGGCATTCCTTCGCGACGACGATCGACGGGTTCGATAAACCCATCGATATCAAGGCTGAGGTGATCATCGACAACGATGCGATTACGGTGGACTACGATGGCTCGTCACCCCTCGTTGATCTTGGCATCAACGTCGGCTTCAACTACACGGCCGCGTACACGACGTACGGCGTAAAATGCGCCATCGCGCCGGAGCTGCCAAACAATCACGGTGCCTTCCAGGCGATTGAAACGCGAGCACCTGACGGCTCGATCTTGAACGCCAAGCATCCCTATCCAGTAGCAGGCCGCCACACCGTCGGTCACTTCTTGCCGTCGACGATTATGGGCGCGCTTGCGAAGCTGCTGCCTGACAAAGTCATGGCACCCGGTGCCGACAGTCTATGGAACACATTCATAACCGGCTTCGACGCACGCAACGGTGCACCATTCGCTTTTACGTGGTTTTCAACCGGCGGCACGGGCGCACTGAAGGGCCAAGACGGGCTCTCGGCGACGTCGTATCCAAGCGGCGTTGCTGGAGTGCCGGTTGAGATCATCGAGGCATTGACGCCGATAGTCGTGCGACAGCGCGCGTTGCGCACGGACTCGGGCGGGGCGGGCGAGAGTCGAGGCGGTCTCGGTCAGATCATGGAAGTCGAGATCCGCACCGACAAGCCATATCTCTTTTCGGGTCTCTACGAGCGTTGCGTGCATCCTGCGCCAGGGTTGTTTGGCGGCCATCCAGGAGCGACCGGCGCACTCAAGACGTCCAATGGCGAGCCACTCCGACCCAAGCTCAGCCGTATGCTTCCGCCGGATACGGTCGTCACACTCGAAATTCCCGGCGGCGGCGGCTTCGGCAATCCACGCGACCGCTCACGCGATGCCGTACGTGATGATCTTGCAGACGGCTACGTATCGGCGGCAGCAGCGCGTGAGTCCTACGGCTACGATGGCGATCACGGCAAACAAACATAATATCGCGGACATGTTGTTGGGGGTTAATATGCCAATCTGCTCGACTTATGTTCTGATCGCTTCAATGGACGTAGAGCCCGCGAAGGAAAGCCTCTTCAACGAAGTCTACGACGAACATGTCGAGCACCTTTTGAGGGTGCCGGGCGTAACGAGTGTCGTCCGGATGAAAGGGGAGCCATTTTCCATCACCATCGGCGGCACGACCGAGACGCGCCCCGCTCCCAATCCCATTTACACGGCCATCTACGAGATTACCGATCCTTCGGTGCTATCGTCAGCCGCCTGGAACAACGCCGTAGAGCAAGGCAGATGGCCCGGAGAAGTCAGGCCGCACACGCGAAACCGCACCCATTTCATCTATCGAAAATGTCGTTGAGGAGGCTCGCTAAGTGGTCGCGGATGAACTGACCAAATCATGCACGAGCTTAACGGTTGAGGGCGTTTCTCTCAACATCGCGACAATGCATCGCTCCGGTGGTCGAACGCCCGTCGTTTTCCTTCATGGGTTCGGATCAACAAAGGAAGACTACGCCGATTGCGCGTGCGGGTCGGAACTCGATGAACACGCATTCTTTGCATACGACGCGCCCGGGTGCGGTGAGAGCGATTGCAGTGACCTGTCGCGACTGTCGATTCCTTTCCTGGTTGCATCGGCGACAGCATTGCTGGACGCCCAGAAGATCAACCAATTTCATCTCGTCGGTCACTCGATGGGTGGGCTCACCGCATTGCTGCTGGCCCGGAGTTTGACCGGCCGCGTCCGCAGTTTCGTGAATATCGAAGGCAATCTCGCGCCAGAAGATTGCTTCCTCAGCCGCCAGATTGTCACACATTTATCAGAGGGCCCGCACGATTTCCTCGACGCATTTGCGGAGAGGGCGTGGCTTTCATCCACTCATGGCAGCAAACTATTTGCTGCGAGTGTGCGTCACAAGGTACGACCTGAGGCCGTCAGCGGCATTTTCAAATCCATGGTGGACATCTCCGACGGCAACGATCTGTTAGCTACATTCGCAACACTCTCGATGCCCCGCCTGTTTGTCTACGGCGATGAAAACAGGTCGCTCTCATACCTGCCATACCTGCAGAAATCTGGGATCGAACTGTGCGAGATTCCGAACAGCGGTCATTGGCCGATGTACTCCAACCCAGTGGCCTTGTGGGGCCGAGTTGGCGCGTTCTTAAGGCTCTCGCATTGATGCGGCCCATCTCTCCAAGGACCAGACATGAGCACGACGACAGACATTGATTGGGATCACTCGCTTCTTGTCGCCTTCCGCGGCAAGCCGACCTCGATCATTAGCGATAACATGGATCGGCTCCCGGGTCCGGTCGGCTTGCGCCCATTTCACTCCGGTGCACAGTTGCTGGGACGAGCGCTCACGGTGCGCACATGCGTTGGTGACAATTTGGCGATTCATCAAGCCCTGGAACTCATCGAACCCGGAGATGTCGTCGTGGTTGACGGTGGTGGCGACGTCAGTCGCGCGCTGGTGGGCGAGATCATGAAAGCGATTGCCGAACGGCGAGGCGCCGCGGGATTCGTGATCGACGGCGCCATTCGCGACAGCGCAGCGTTCGCTCAGTCCCCGTTTGGTTGCTACGCGCGTGCAGCCATCCACCGAGGACCATACAAGAACGGTCCTGGCGAGATCAATGTACCAGTCAGCGTCGGCGGCTGCGTCGTCGCCCCGGGGGATATCGTCGTTGGCGACGAGGACGGCATCGTCACTTTCGCGCCGGAGAGGGCGCGGTCATTGATTATCGCGGTCGAAGCCCAGATCAAGCGCGAACAGCAGATCATGCAGTCGATCGCCGACGGGACTTACAAGGGTGCCTATGGCGCCGTTTCGAAGCAATAAACCGGAGATACGGAAAATGAGCCAGAAAAGTGAATTCCACAATCTCGACGATCCGAGCGATGGCCTGTTCCGAGAATTGGGACCGACATTGACGACGTATATCTTTGCCGGCGAGCAGGCAATGTTATCGGTCGTAACGATCGCACCCAACGGCGAGGGCACGCTGCACCATCACCCCGAGGAGCAATGGGGCGTGCTATTGGAAGGTTCGGCGATCCGCGTCCAGGGCGGCGAAGAAATCACGGTGAAGAAGGGCGATTTCTGGCGCACGCCAGGAAATGTGCCGCACACCATGCGCGCAGGCCCAGATGGCGCCCGTGTGCTGGACATATTCAGCCCACCCCGGCCCGAGTACAGGAAGCCAGGCAAGGGGTTCGCGAGTTCATGAGGGTAGAGTTCCGGCCTGTCATTGGTCACCATCGAGCCAAAGCAGTCAATGCGGATTGGAACACGGAATGCTCCGGGATCGATATGACTGCGAACTATCGACGACCTCTCTCGCCGCGCGCGATGCCTATGTAACAGGATGCGACCTCCTGTTATCGGCAAACCCCGGCGGCGAATTGCTGTTTGAAAGAGCAATCGCCGAGGATGAAGCCTTCCTCCTGGGCCATGCCGCATTGGCTCGCAGCCTACAAGGCATCGGTCGGCCGCAAGACGGCAAGGCATGTCTTGCGAGGGCGCAACACTTGGTTAGCCGAGCGACAGACCGAGAAAAGAGTCAATTCTCAATCGTCGAGAACCTCCTCGACGGTCGATCCACCGTCGCACTTGAAGAAATCTACAGACATGTTCAATCCTGGCCGCGTGACGCTATGGCGCTCGCTCCGGCCACGGGTGTCTTCGGACTGATTGGATTCTCCGGCAAGACCGGTCGTGAACAAGCACAGCTAGAAATGCTCCAGCCTTTGGCGACCCACTATGGCAACGACTGGTGGTTCCTTGGCGCGCTGGCATTTTCAGAGATCGAGCAAGGCCTGCTTGATGTCGGTCGTGCGCATGTTGAAATGTCGCTACGGGGCAATTCACGAAATGCCAATGCGGCCCACGTCAGCGCCCATGGGTACTATGAAAGCGGCGACGTTTCAGATGGCATCCGGTTCCTACGCGATTGGCTGAAGGCCTATTCAGTTGGAAGCCCCCTTCATTGTCACCTCCACTGGCATCTCGCTCTGTGGGCATTGCAGAATGGCAACCTCGACGACGCGTGGTCCATCTATCACGCCAGCCTCAGACCTGGGGTTTGCATCGGGCCGCAGATCAACAGGCTAACAGACAGCGCCTCTTTCTTGTTCCGAGCAGAATTGGCCGGCGAGCCGAGTGACGACACGCTCTGGCGCGAGGTCTCTGACCTGGCCGCTGAGCTCTTTCCTGATGCCGGCATTGCGTTCGTAGATATTCACGCTGCACTTGCTCATGCAATGGCCGGAAACGGCGACTTGCTCGCTCGCCTGACCGAACATCCGAAAGGCCTCACCGGCGACCTTGTCGCGTCCGCATCCCGCGCGTTCTCCGCATTCGCCCGGCAGGATTGGCAGGGGGTGCTAAGTGAGTTGCAGCCTGTACTCGGTGAGCATGAGCGCCTCGGCGGCAGCAGAGCTCAACGCGACATCATCGAATATACCATGGCGTGTGCCTTGATGAAGTCTGGCAGAGAGGACGAGACCAAGCGGCTGTTGTACAGCAGGCGTGGGCGCGCGCTTGTCGGCGGTATTCCAATCGCTGGGGTAGTTTAGTACTTCAACATGTGAACATCGACTGCGATGACGGACGGATGAGCTCGACATCAGCACCACACGGGCCGACATGTGAGAGCTATAACAATCCTATTTGCCGCTCCAGGCTCATAGCCTTGTCGACCTCGGCCGACAGGATGGCTGTGATCTCATCTTCATAGCGATGCATGGAGGGGTTCCGCCGATCGCGAGGATGCGGAACATCGATGCGGACGTCGGCGATGACACGAGAGGGCCGTGAGCTCAGGACGACCACGCGGTCGGCCATGTGCACGGCTTCGGTCACGCTGTGCGTGATCATCACGATGGTCCGGTTTGCCTCCTGCCAGAGGTTCTGCAGATCTTTGATCATGTAATTCTTGGTCTGGACATCGAGCGCGCCGAACGGCTCATCCAGCAGCAGCACCTCCGGCTCATACGTCAACGCGCGCGCAATAGCGACGCGCTGCTTCATGCCGCCGGACAAGGTCGACGGATAGGCGTTCTCAAAGCCTGAAAGACCAGTCAGCCGGATCCATTTGAGGGCCCGCTCCTCCGCCTCTTCGCGCTTCACACCCTGAATATCGAGGCCGAGAGTGATATTCCGTAGGACGGTCAACCAAGGAAACAGGACGAACTCCTGAAAGACCACTCCGCGATCAGGGCCTGGTCCCCTGATGGCCTTGCCGTTCAGCGTGAGCTCACCACCACTAGGCTTCTCGAAGCCAGCGATGAGATAGAGAAACGTCGACTTGCCGCAACCACTCGGGCCGATGATGGCAATGAACTCCCGTTCCTGAATCGAGAGCGTGACGTCCTCCATCGCGACGACGCTGCCAAAGTTTTTTTGAACCCCCTTGGCGACGATCTTCGGCTTTGATCTTGCGTTCATCGGAAGGACTTTGGCCGGATCAGCGCTCACTTTGGATTCCCCATTTTTCGGTTGTTGAGGCCTCGAGGCGACCGATCAGAACATTTTCGAGTAGATAGCCGAGCACGGCGATCAGGATGATGCCGGCATAAATCACGTTCGTGCTCATGTACTCTGACGCATCGTAGATCATGAAGCCGAGGCCGAGCGAACTTGCGGCAAGCATTTCAGCGGCGATCAACGCGCGCCAGGCATAGCCCGTGCCGAGCCGCATTCCGGTGATCAAGTAGGGAAAGATGGCGGGAATGATCACGCGGAGGAAGATCTGAAGCCGCGACGCGCCCATCGATCGCGCGACCCAGAACAGCTTCACGTTCATCATCTCGATGCCGGCGACGATGGTGTAAATGACCTCGAAGACTGCTGCGATGAAGACGACGATGATGGTCGTGCGATCATCGATTCCCGTCAACAACAGCAGGACCGGCGTCCATGCCAAAGTCGGAACGGGCATGAAGATGCTGATGAGCGGCTGAAAAAGCGTACGCGCCCATCGCGTCATCCCAATCAGAACACCGAGCACGGTGCCGATGACGACAGCGAGCGCGATGCCGGCCAGCAGCCGGATCATGCTCCGTAGTACGTGCATGGGCATTGCATAGGGCGGATTTCCATCTGGCCCTGATTGCGTCCATATGGTCGCCGCGATGTTGGACGGCGCCGGGAACAGGAACGCGTTTATCCAACCCAAACGAGCAGCAAGTTCCCACAGCACCAGCAGAGCGACAATCACGCCAGAACGCGCGCCTATGTTGGGCAGAAGCGGAATCGCGCGGGCTTCGGATGGCGGCTTCGCGCTTGCAAGATCGATGGTGCTCATCGCGCGCCCCTAACCTTGCCGCTGCTGTGCCAGCGAGCCACGGTCATCCTTTCGAGCGTGCCGAAGATCGCGTGCTCGATCAGTAGACCGATGACGGCCAAGCACACGATCCCGACGAACATTGTCGAGACGTCCATGTAAGAACGTGCTGCGAAGATCATGTATCCGAGGCCGAAGCTAAGGGCGGCGAGCATTTCTGCCGCAACCAGTGTGCGCCAGGAGTGAGCCATGCCGAGCTTCAGACCGGAGATGAGCGCAGGAAGCGCCCCGGGCAGCAGTACGCGACGGAACAGGTCCATCGGCTTGGCGCCCATGCTTCGCACAACCCAGATCGAGTGAACGTCGATGCCGCGAACGCCTTGGATGGTGCTGTAGAGAATTGGAAAGAAGGCGCCGAGGAAGCAAACGCCAATAATCGTGATCTCTCCTTGCCCAAAGGCAACAAGGAAGATCGGGGTCCAGGCCACGGCCGGTAGTGGCAAAAGCAGGCTGAGCAATGGAGAAAGCGCCCGATATGCGCCCTTGCTCAGTCCCAACGCGAAGCCAAGCGGGATGGCCACGAAGCAAGCCAATACGAAGGCTGCGAGCGCCCTCCATAAACTTGCGCCAATGTGCATCAGCAGCAGGCTGTGCTCCGAATTGGCGGGATTGAGCAGGCTCCAGCCACGCACCAAGACCATCGACGGGGCGGGCAGGATGGTCGCGTCGGCGAGTCCGAACCACACGACAGCCTCCCAGAACGCAAGGAAGGCGGCGATCGGCAGAATGAACGTCACGAACCCGGCGACCCGGGTGAGAGAGGTGGACGCCCCGCCTTTTGCTTGCGTGGCGTCTCCGGTGCTGATTGCTGTCACAACGTAAACCTCACGGCGCCCTAACGGGACGCCTGCCTCAATTTGACAGCCTGCTCGTAGAATTCCATGCGCACGAGCGTCTTGAAGTCGGGGACAGCGCCGATCTTGCCCGCGCCTTTCATCGATTCGGCCACTGGAATAAGTTCGGACAACAGCTCGTCCGTAACCTTGGGGTCCATCTTGATACGGGTGAACGAGAGCTCAAGCGCCTTGGGATCGACGGACACGCCCTTCTTGCTGATCTGGCCGGCAGCCAGCTTGGCGGCCTCCTTTGGATGATTGTTGATCAGCTCACCCAGATCGATCAATGTCGCGATATAGCGCGCAACGGCCTCGGGATTCGCATCCGCGAACTTTCGGTTGACGAGGACGAAATTCGGACTGTCATTGACGCCAGCCATCGACTGTATGCGCCTGACCACGCCCATCGTCTCGGCGATCGCCACGTGCGGCTCCCAGGCTACGGCGCCGTCGATGATCCCTTGCTGTACGGCCGCGCGCAGGTCCTCGACCTTCATGTTCACGATCTGAAAGTCGCTTTCCTTCATGCCATTCTTGTCGAGATAGACGCGAAACGTACTATACGTGCCGGAGCCCGTCACCGCGCCGATCTTCTTGCCCTTGAGCTCCTGCACGGTCTTGACCGGCGAGTCCTTGGCAACCATCACGCCATAGCGATCACCCCCGTATTGGTTGGCTGCCACGATGTAGAACAGCTGGGGCTGTTGAGCAGCCATTGTAACAAGGCGTCCGGAGCCACCGTTGCCCACGTCCACGCGCCCACCGATGAAGGCCTTGAGAATGTCGGAGCCGGAGCTGAAGGATCCGTGTTCCACCTTCAGCTTGTAGCGGGCGCCCCAGTCCTTCGATGTGTAGACCTCGTCCGGCGGCACGGATTGCAGGCCAACGCGGATCGACATCGATCCTGTCGCGGCGTGTGCCAACGTAGCGCCGGCGGCGACCATCGCCGCGAAAACGCGCAACTTCAACCAACCGGATCCTTTTAGGCCCATAGTGCAACCTTCCTAGATGAGGACGGGTGTTCCAGGCCGCTTAGCGGCTCTTGTCTATGGTGGCGGCGGCAGCGCCCTCACCCGCGATTTTGCCGAAGACCGCTCCCGATGTGAGACCGGTACCTCCGGGATAGTTGTGAAAGAACAATCCGCCGACCATCTCGCCGGCGGCGAAGAGGCCGGGGATCGGCATATCAGCCGTATCGTGCACCTGGCCGTTGGCGCCGATCTTCACGCCACCGAAAGTGAAGGTCACACCGCAGGTGACGGCATAAGCCTCGAACGGCGCGGTATCGATGGTATTGGCCCAGTGCGACTTGCGCGGAGTAACGCCCTCGGCGGCGCGGCCGTCCTTGATATTCGGATTGAAGGGAACATCTTTCTTCACTGCTGCATTGAACGCGGCGACCGTGCGCAGAAAGCCGTCGCGGTCGACGCCCTCCATCTGATCGGCAAGGCCCTCCAGCGTATCGGATGAGACCTTGGTGATCTGCCGTATGCGATACTCGTCACGCAGCATGGGTATAACCTTGCCATCGAACACCTGCCAAGCAAACTGCCCCGGCTGAGCGAGGATGGCACTCCCGTATTTCGCATAGGTATAATTACGGAAGTCAGCGCCTTCGTCGACGAAACGCTCCCCGCGCGCGTTGACCATGATGCCGAACGGATAGCTGTGCTTCTGGAACGCATCACCCACGGCCAGATCGCCGAACGTCGGTGCGTTCTGATCCCAACCGACCGCATGGGCGCCGGACCAGTGACCGCACGCCATGGCACCGACGTCGAGCGCCATCTTGATCCCGGCGCCGGTGTTGAAGCGCGTGCCGCGCACCTTTGCGAGATCCCAGTTGGGACCGAGATAGCGCGCCCGCATTTCTGCGCTCGATTCGAAGCCACCGCAGGCGAGCACAACTGCCGTGCAGTGCAGATCACGCTCGCGGCCGCGATGACTGACGCGCACGCCTTTGACGCCGTCATTGTCCTTGCACAGCGAGACTGCGGCCGTTTCGTACAGGATGTGTATGCCTTTGTTCTCGGCCGCGCTTAGGAGCATGTCGACGAGACCGGGACCGCCGCCCCAAACCTCGACGCTGAGACCACCCCAGAACTGGAAGCGACCATTGACCTTGTAGGCCTGCCGGCCATGGCTGGTCTGGAAACGGACACCCTGCTTGCGCATCCACTGAAGGGTCGGGAGGCTGTTCCGCACGAGCAGCTCGCACAGCTCGGGATCTGTTCGGAACTGCGTGACGCTGTACATGTCATCGAAGAAATGATCGACCGTGTAGCTGCCGAAGTCAGTCAGCGCGAGCGTATCAGCATCGACATCGGGGACCAGCGTGAGGACGTCGTCGACACCATCGAAAGCGTAGCGCATAGCGCCGGCTGTATAAGTGGAGTTGCCACCGCGCTCGGCCTCGGGTGCGGCTTCCAGCATGAGTACGCGGGCGCCGTTGTTGCGCGCTGAGATCGCCGCGCACGCAGCCGCATTGCCGGCCCCCACCACGATGACGTCATACTCCAGCTCGTCGGCACTCATGTGATCTTTTCTTTGCGCTTCTTGCTAGGTGCCCCCGTGCTCGGCGGTGGCGCATCCGACGTTAGGCCGAGCAGTTTCTCTAGTGCGTCAGCTTGCGCCGGCGGGAGATATTTACGACGTAGATTCATCAAGGCGGTGCCGAAGGTTCTCTGGATCGGTTGACCAAACATCTCGAAGATCTCGGCGAAGTAAATCTCGTGACGGATGAGGGACTCGGCCAAATTCACGATCGGCCGATTGCGCGTGTAGGCGCCATGTGGATGGTTCTCAAATTCAGCTACCAGGGCCTCCTCGAAGTCGACGGTGATTGTAACCAACTTGTGCGCGATGCCGACCGGAATGCCATTGCCTTCATGCAGGTAAGTGCGCGATGTGCCACCGAACTGGAATTTCTCGAGCTGCGTGCCGAAGAGAATGATTAGGACCTCAACGCCTCGCTCGGTGGCGATCTTCAGAGCGTCTCGGTAAGGCAGAATGTTCTGCTCGGCAGCCTTGATCCAGATGTGCGAGCTCGCGCCATCGATCATGCTTTCGATTTTAGTGCTGATCGCGTCGCCGCGGGAGATCGACCAGACATATCCGCGCTCATCGAACTGGGCAGCGACCGGAATGGTCTTGATCAGCTTGGCGCAACGCCTGGCGGTTGCGCTCGAGATCCGCTCGAACAGGACATCGGGCGCGACCGCAACATAGCGCACGGGGCTCTCGGAGATCGGCTGCGCGGCCTCCTTCTTGCTCAGACTTTCCAAAACGGTATAGGCATTGGCCTTCGGTAGCCCTGCCAGCTTGCTGACCTCATAGGCCGTCGCCGGCTGAAGCTGGTATAGCGCAAGATAGGCACGTGCCTCATATTCGCTGAACCCGAGGGCGACAAGATCGGGTAGTAGCTCGGGCAAGTCCGTCTGTTTGCCTTCGATCAAGCCTTCATCCCCTCTTTTGATAGCAACGAGTAGTCGATGGCGCGACCGATCCCGCGGCGTAGACCTTCGAGCCGCAACGCCTGGCCGGGCGCGATGTTCGCAAGATTCACGTCAATGCCGAAATCCTGCAGCAGCCCGACGTGCTGCTTGGGAAAGCGGTACGGATCGGCTTCGATGAGAATGCGCTCGAACCAGGGCGCTGCGGCAATGGCGGCAAGCCGCTCTGGCGCCCGGCTTGCCGCCATGTCGATCTCGGACTGCTCGACGATGACATGGTCTACGCCGCGATTGATCATGGCGGTAATCAGGGCTTCGATGTCCTCCACGCGCAGGGGCTCCTCCGGATTTTTACGACCGAATTCGTAAATCACCGAAAGGCCCAAACTCTGGAAGCGATCGATATAAGACAGCCGCTCGTTGTCGTTCAGCGTCACGTAGTTCTCGGAAATCTCTACGGCATTGAGGCCGATCTTGAGCACGTGATCGCAGTAGAGATCGACCTCGTTGCGTTGATAGGCATACTCGAAAAGTATCCCGCCCGCGTAGCAATGCACACCAGCATCACGGTAGAGCTTGATGATGCGTTGGATGACCGGCTTCGGGATGTGGCCTGCCCCTAGTTGCGATACCAGGAATTAAGTTAGAGTCGGGCCGCCATCGGCCAGCATCTGATCTGGCCGGAGCGCAGCGTAGGCGAG
>LNFM01006333.1_pt1 | contig 23477 bp, 23 predicted proteins | sample 596031 | NCBI WGS metagenome assembly LNFM01 (sample SAMN04254537, study PRJNA301005) | activated carbon metagenome | isolation source: dual media filters at the Ann Arbor, Michigan drinking water treatment plant | place: USA: Ann Arbor | reverse complement strand
AAATGGAGGCGGTTGCAGAACAAATATGCTGAAACAAAAACTATAAGATACTTTTCACTTTAAACTCAACTTCCTGCAATACTCCATCCCGGCGTATAAGCATCATTACTTTTTCATTGGGCTTTTGCAAGGCAATTTTATACTGGTTGAGATTTTGAGAAAATACTTTGTTCACCGCTATTACAATATCACCTTCTTTAAGGCCGGCCTCTTCGCCCGGTGACCCTTTTGCTACATCACCAATAAAAATTATTCCATCAATAAGATATAACTCAATTCCCGAATAGGAATAATCAAACGGTTCATTAAAGTGGCTATTGGGTAATAAGTATATCTCGGATTTTTTATAGTTGATAGTTACATTAAATCGCCGTAAAATATCATTACCAATAAGCCCTCCCATATAAGGATAAGAGGTAACATTATTCTCATCATCAAACGTAAAAACAGGTACATTTTTAAATTTATAAGGCCCCACTTTTACTTCCCGTATTACCGTAAGGTCCATATCAATTTTTCCGCCCAACCCTTCTCCCTCTTTTACAAAATGTTTTTTCTTTCTTTTATAAAACATACTGTCTTCCACAAATTCCTTGTTCAGTAACATACACAGCCCCGCACCCATATCATATAAAAATTTTGCGTTGATGGTTCTGTCATCTTTTACCCGCAGATCTTGCGATACCAATAAATTTATGGTAGGCCTGAGCAAATACCCACCTTTTGGATAGCGAATACTTCCGGGAGTCCAAAAAGAAATGCGCATACTATCATAATCTACCTTCATGATATAGCGGCTCAATATGGAATAGCCGATTATGCCATCAATCCGTTCGCCATATACAGCCGTAAGAATTCCATAATCATTGGTATGAAAATTCAGGCTATCCACAGTAAGACCCGGAAAATGCAATTTCTGGTTATAAAAAAAACTTACAGTCCTGATACCCGCAATACCACGAATAGACCTATTGGTCGGGGTGGGTTTTATCCCAAAATAATCGGCTGTAGTAGAATCGAGTGAAATACCACTGCTGCCCGTATCGAGTACAAAATTCAAGGTATCCGGAAAATCGGCAAACCGGGCTTGCAGCAAAATAATGCCTCCGGTTAGTTGAATAAACGGTATAGTGGCAACATGCCGGGAAGGGGGTTCAATAAACTCTTCCTGTGCAGCCACGGGTTGTAGCTTCAACAGTAAACTAAGGATGGCAAAGCAATGAATCGTCTTTTTCATATCAACTAGACGGTATGGTAATCGATAACATTAAGACCCAAATCTTGTTCAAAATGATGCAGTAAGGGTTCCTATTTATATAAATTTACTTTAATGCGGCGGCTAATCAAAACCGCTCAACCTTTTTTGTGTTATTGCGGTGTAACTTTGCACCCATGCAGCTAAACGATTTATACGAGAAAGCCTCCGCCTTTGGCTTTTTGTCAATAGAAGAAGGAGTTCATCACCTGATGTTTATAGCCGATGAACTTCGGAAAAAACAGGTGCCACACGGAAAAGTGACCTGGCAGATAGACCGGAATGTGAACACCACTAATGTGTGTATTGCCAATTGTAAGTTTTGCAATTTTTACCGCATACCCGGACATGCTGAAGCCTACATCACCGATATGCCAACTTATCGTAAAAAAATTGAAGAGACATTGAAATGGGGTGGCGACCAGTTATTATTACAAGGTGGACACCACCCGGATCTGGGACTTCAATATTATGTGGAAACATTCAGCCAGATAAAAAAAGAATACCCACATATAAAGTTGCATACACTCGGACCACCGGAAGTGGCACATATAACCAAACTTGAAAAATCAACGCACCGTGAGGTACTGATGGCATTGAAAGAAGCCGGTATGGATTCCTTACCAGGAGCCGGTGCAGAAATTTTAACGGACAGGGTTCGCCGATTAATTTCCAAAGGAAAATGTGGAGCACAGGAATGGCTGGATGTAATGCATGAAGCACACAAATTAAATATTACTACTTCGGCCACGATGATGTTTGGCCATGTAGAAACGATTGAAGAACGTTTTGACCATTTAGTAAAAATAAGAGAAGTACAAAGTCGCAAACCAGCAGATGCGAAGGGATTTTTAGCATTTATTCCGTGGACTTTCCAGGATGTAGATACGCTGCTGGCAAGAATACGAGGCGTCCAAAATTTAACTACGCCGGAAGAATACATTCGCATGATAGCACTCAGTCGCATTATGTTACCAAATGTAAAAAACATACAAGCCAGTTGGTTAACGGTTGGCAAACAAACGGCCTCCATTTGTTTGCATGCAGGTGCCAATGATTTCGGAAGTATTATGCTGGAAGAAAATGTAGTAAGTGCTGCCGGGGCGCCGTATCGCTTTACGTATAAATCAATACAAGATGCCATTCGGGAGGCAGGTTTTGAACCGCAGCTACGAAACCAGCAATATGAATGGAGAGAAATACCAGAGACGATAGAAGAGCAGGTGATAGATTACTGATGATGAAAAGTGAATGGTCAATTGTGAAGGAGGTCGTTTAATTAAGCTGCGAGTTTTGAGCTACGAGTTACGAGATAAATACACACCATGAAAAAAACATATAGTTGGTTTAGAAAGATTGCATTTGTAGAAGGCATTTCGTTTTTAGTGTTATTATTAATTGCGATGCCATTAAAATATTTTGCGAATATGCCGATGGCCGTTACCCTTGTGGGTGGATTGCATGGTGTATTGTTTGTTGGTTTAGCGGTGGCAGCTTACCTGGTAAAAGACCAGTACAATAAATCGTTTGGATGGGGGTTAAAAGTTTTTGTTGCATCTATTATTCCGTTTGGTACTTTTTATATGGATAAGGAGTGGAAGAGGGAAGAGGGAAGAGGAGGCGACAGGATAAATCAAGTCGTATAGTTTATAATGTAGAATATCGAGTATATAATCATGAACCTTATTCAATGAAAAGATGTATTATAATATTTTTTTTACTTCTATCGATAAAAACTACATACGGTCAAAAATCTGATGAACTCTTGAATGTTCATGTGAAAAAACATATAAGTGATCTAAATACAAAAGGTATTGACACAGTTTGCATCTATCAAGCCTATTGCGTTGGCTGCCTATATAGGTGGGAAAATGAAGAAGACGAATGTGAATTTGAAGGTATATTTATTTCAACATATATTTTTTGGATAGAGAATGGACACTCCTTTATGACTAAAAAGGATAATTGTTTTGACTATTCAACCCAGAAGATTCAAAATGATAGTATCTGGCAGTTCTTTTTTAGGAATAGAGATACAATTGTAAAGGAAGAAATCAAGATGCCGCAGTTCATTGAAGTTAAAGAAGGAAAAGAAAAAATATATTCTTCGAGTATCAGTCATTCAAGATTCCAGCAAATTCAAATCATAGTTGGCCGAGATACTATTATCAATAAAGAGCTTGATGATTACCATTTCAGCAAAGAAGTTGGAACATTGCATCAAAAAAATATCAATTATGACTATAACATAAATTCTCAATTAAAAAATTTTCAACTTTTGATTTCTAGATCAATTAAATCTGCAACTCAAAAACAAAAACTGATAAAAACAAGAAGATAAAAATCCATGAAATATCTATCCTTCTTTCTTACCAAACTCTCTCCCCAATAAATTCCTACCTTCACCAAATCAAATCATCCCGCTATGAAAAATTATCTATTAATTCTTTTAGCTTCTTCACTATTCGTTGCCTGTAATAATAATGCTGACAAACCTGGTGATCATGATGACTCAACAGATATTGCCGAGTATGTATATAGCTGGCAGGCTACATTAGATGATTCAACCGGTAAACTGGAAATGAAAAAACTGGAAATGGTGGGACCGGATTCTCTTTCGCCACAAGCGGTTGTTGATTTTTTAAACACAAACAATCCTAATATCACTCTTACATATTTAAAAACCTCCGGCGATACAATTTTTATAAAAATCCCTGATGCAAATTATCTAACGCAGCAGATGGGTTCTACCGGGCCTACCATGTACTTTGCTTCGGCCGTTTATAATCTTACCGAAATACCGGGTATCCGCTTTGCCAACTTTGATTTTGAAGAAGGCGATCATGCACAGCCGGGAACTTTTACGAGAGAAAGTTTTAAAGAAGAATAAAGTATCCCGCAAAGACGCAACGGCGCAAAGAATACTTTAAAGATTTTACTTTTTGCGACTTAGCGTCTTTGCGGGAAAAAATTTACTTCGGATATTTTTCTACTTTATTCGTTATTGGTTTCACTGTTCGCAAGTATGCATACACGGCTTTCAATTCTTCGTCACCCATTTTAGAATACATGGCCCATGGCATGATGGAGTTCATTCTTCCAGGATATTTGTTCACCATTTCATCAGCGCCATTGTTTTTAAATCTTGCTAAAAACATTTCTTCTGTCCAGGTGCCTATACCCGTTGCAGAATCGGGAGTGATGTTGGCCACACCCACTTTAAACATTGGTAAGTCAAAAACAAAACCTCCGGAAAATATTTTTGAAAAATCCGGGCCTTGCGGACCCATCGGCGTATGGCATTCCGAACACACTGCTGCATTTACAATGTATTCGCCATATTTTACTTTATCGGCTTTATCAGGAATGGTATTATTATCAAGATTAACAACAGGCAACGGTCCAAGCATACTCATTGGTATTTCCAATTTGCGGGGAGGCGTCGTTCTTTCAATTGGTTTTAAAGTACGGATATACGCTACAATAGCAAGAATATCATTTTTAGCCATCTTGCTATAATGCTGGTAAGGCATTATGGGAAAAAGTGTGTCCCCTTTCTTATTAATACCCCCTGTAATAGCCCTGATTATTTCTTCATCGCTCCAATCTTTTAATGCAAACGGAGTAATGTTTGGTGGCGTTACTTCTCCGGGAATTCCTTCTGCTTTTCCAAACGGAATAGGAGCACCCCCTCCCTCAGTTCCAGGCACTACCGGCATGGAGAACTTGCCGGTATCCCTTACGCTATGGCAATCCATACATTGGGTAACATAATGCGCCAGGTAATGGCCCCTTTCAACTAATTGTTTTAATGAATCTGTTTCTGTGGATGCTTGCTTATCAGAAGTACTGTTATTACAAGCGGAGAAATATACAGCAGCGATTGTAATTGAAAACAATGCTGCCAATACGAGGAGCTTTCTCATGTTGGTTTGCGGTTTAGTTGGTTAATGGTTAGTAAAAGGTAAAAAGTTTTGGGGAATTGGAAGAGAATTATTTTACCAGCCTATTAATACTATAATTTACTTAAGCACATAACCAACACTTAACGTCAGCGGAACTTTTACACCATTATTATCCGGAAAAATATTGCCATTGGAGAAATGGCCGATTCTGATACCTGTTTGCAGGTTTTTGTTTTTGCCGGTAAAAACATTCAGCCCCATCTGGTCATGAAATGTAAAATGCCGTCCTGTTTTTTCATCATCAATCAATGTTTTTGAAATATAAGTCGGGCCTGCTACAGAATATTCAAAATACACATCCGTTTTCTTAGAACGGAAAGCGGCAAACTTCAACACCGGGTAAACAGAGAATGTTGCAAATCCTTCTTTATTGTCTTCACTTTTCCAATAACCCACCGTAGTGCCAATATCAAAAGCAAAGACTTTTCTTGCATGAAAAATATTTCGCTGGTAGTTTACAGAAATACCAGACCGCACATGAGCATCACCACCCCAGAAGAAAGGAAGGGTTTTAGAGAACAGATCATTTACACCATAGCCCAATGCATTGCTGGTATACGCTACATTAAGAAAATGCTTAGGAAAATGATAACCACTTTTAATTACACTCTCCACTTTTTCTTTTGACAATTCCCTTAAGTGATAATTAAAGCCGGTAGAAAAGAAAGTGGTTTGTGGTTGCTTTTCTTTGGCATGCGCCGGTGATAGTGTGGCACCCAATAGCAATTCCCATTTATGATTGAGATGATATTTAAAGCCTGCACCAAACAATCCGGTTGCATATACTGCATTTTTAACGGCAGGCACATCGTTTATATAAATGCCTTTTCTTGTTACTACTCCTAACCCTCCTTCTGCATACAGCGAAAGTTTTTTATGTAATGGAATATTCCCCACCAACGTAAGTCCGCCCACATTCATCCACACAGTACGAATTGCCTGGTCTCCATTAATACTTTTATAGCCCACCCAATCAACAGGTCGCATATAAGTAATTTGCGCCGCCAAATATTTATTGAATTCATAGCCATACAAAACAAGTCGTGGTGCAATATGCGGCACCGTTACTGATTCAGCAGTAAAGCCCGGCTCCAGTTGTGCAAATGAAAAAGGATAATTAATATAGCCAAGACTAACGCCGAAATAAGCATTCTTTAATCCGGCAGGGTATTGGATTCTTTTTTCGCCGGGCTGTGCAATTGCCGAAAAAAAATTTGTATAAAATAGTAATGCAGTTAAAATACAAGCTTGTCTTGCCTTCATAATTTTCGTTTGTAATCAAAGTATTTGTATCGCTTCCATCTTTTCATTCATTACTAACATACGACTGCTGTATCCCTTTTCGATTTTTCCATAGTCATTTAGACCAAGCAATTTTGCAGGGTACAGACTGCACATCCTCAACGCTTCTGCCAATTCAATTCCTGTAAAATTAACCAGGTTTTGTATTGCTTTTGTCATTGTTAAAGCGGAGCCGCTTAAAATATTATTTGCTTCATATTTATTGCCTGCTGCCTGGTGTTGATATTCTCCTTCGGCTGTATCGGTTACTGCATCAGTAATTACAAATAATCTTTCCTTCATTACTTGCTTTGCAATACGTATTGCTGCGTAGTCAACATGATAGCCATCAGGAATAATACTTGCCATTGCTGTAGCATCATCCATTGCGGCACCAACCAAACCTGGCTGGCGGTGTTGTAATGGACTCATGGCATTGTATAAATGAGTAACGGCAGAAATGCCATTCGCAAAACCTTCTTTTGCTTCATCATATGTCGCATTACTGTGCCCAGCAGAAATAATAATGCCCTGTGATTTTATTATTTTAATAATTTCGGCGCTAACGGTTTCTGGTGCCAGTGTTATCATTTTAATTACTCCCTTTCCATAATTCAACAAATCCTGCACTTGTTGTACGGAAGGAGAATGAATTAGTGATTCAATATGTGCACCCCGCTTACTGGCATTTATCCACGGGCCTTCTACATGCAAACCAAGAATACCGGTTCCGTTATTCTTCCAATACTCTCTTACAGCATCAATACATTTATAAAATACTTCGTACGTATTGGTAGCCACGGTTGGTAAACAAAAAAAGGTTCCCCCTTTTGCATTATGCTCTTGTAATTTTTGCAGCGATGCCGGTTCCGGATGGGCGGATAATAATCTTCCTCCGGCTCCGTAGATCTGTAAGTCGATAAAAGCGGGAGCTAGAAAACAATGAGGAAATTTTTCAGCCTTTTGGTTTGTCGGTAAGGATGAAATAGAAATAATGTCTTTTATTGTTTCATTCTCAACTACTACTGCATTATCACTTAGCCAGTTCGCACCTGTAAAAATTTTATCTGCAATATATATTGTAATAGTTGCCACCGGGGCTGAAAGATAAATGATTTTAGTCTTTACAAAAGACCAAACTCTTTCCTGGTGATTGTAAGAATAAAAGGTTGAATAGATTTTAAAATTTCAGCTGTTGCACCTGTATTGATAAACCTGTTGTATTGATGCAGGTCTATACGCCGGGAGTAAGGAACTGGTATGTAACTATAACCTGATGCAGATGCAGCATCATTATACCGGACGAATAATTCGGATGGCTTGTCTGCCCTGTTGTAAGTACAATAACTGAATTTTACAACGTAGTGATTTTTTGCAAAATGGTAGGCTGTATCATATTTGTAACTGTAGGGATCATTCTCTCCCATTCCATCAATCCGGATCTTCAAAAAATCATCGTAATACAAAACCCTGCATAAATCATAGATATCAGGACCCTTTGATGTATCCAGAATTAATTTTTTATTTACATCCACCAATACCGGATCTAGCTTTTTCATTTCTTTTTTCCCGGCATCTGTTGTAATCATTATCATGCCTTTACAATCCCACGGACAATGTTGAGCGGAGACAACTGTAGAAATTATGAATAACGAAAATAAAAATAGATAGCGCATATGGAAGGTAAAGCTACTACAGCTTTTTTAAAAAAGGCTACCCTTATCCGGGTATTTTAACCTGCTACAAAGCGATAGCCAATTCCTTTGATGGTGATTATTTCCAGAGAAGAATCTTCTTTAAGGTAACTGCGGAGCTTGGTGATGTACACATCGAGATTGCGGCTGTTAAAGAAGGAATCGTTTCCCCAAAGCAGGTTGAGAATATCTTTGCGGTCAATTATTTTTTCCCGGTTTTCGTAGAGCAATTTTAGTAGCTCACTTTCCCTATAAGAAAGCTTTTTCTCTTCTTTACCATTACTCAGAAGCTGCCTGTTCATCTGAAAATTATAGCGGCCCATAATCGCTATTCCATCGATTGATTTGGGTAATCCTTCTTGTTTATTCTTCAGCAGGTTTTGAATACGCACAATCAACTCTTCCATGCTAAACGGCTTGCGGATATAATCGTTGCCGCCTGCCGAAAAACCTTTTACTACATCTTCCGTTTGTACTTTGGCGGTCAAAAAAATTATCGGCACTTCTTCATTCAGTTCCCGTATTTCATCAGCAATTGTAAATCCATCTTTATTCGGCAGCATCACATCCAGCACACAGATATCTGGTTTGGATTTTTTAAATAATTCGGTTGCCTTTGCACCATCACTTTCCATTACCACTTCATAGTTGCGGCTTTCCAGGCTTTCCTTTACGATCTTGCCAAGAAAGAGCTCGTCTTCCACATATAAAACTTTGGTGTTGCTCATGCTGGTTTTTTGGGTAGTGTGATGATAAATGAAGTACCGATGCCCGGTTGAGTTTCTACTGCAATGGTTCCCTTATGTTGTTCAATAACCCTTGCAACATAGCTTAATCCCAGCCCATAACCTTTTGCATTGTGTGTATCGCCATGCGGCACCCGAAAAAATTTTTCAAATATTTTTTCTTTGTATTCGGCATCAATACCAATTCCATTATCGGTGACAGTCAATGCAATTGCATTATCTCTTTCTGCCAAATTAATTTGTACCGACAGGTTTTCTTTGCTGTATTTAATTGCATTATCGAGGAGGTTAAATACTACGCTAAGCAGGTGCAACCTATCCGCCAGCAAAATAAGATTGCCTTCGTTAGTAACAGTTACCCTGGCATTGTTTTTTTCAAACTGTAATTTCAGGGAGCCTACTACTTCATCAACCACTTCTTTCAAATCAACAGTTTCATATTTCAGCTCCACTTCTTTTTTCTCGAACATAGAAAGTTTAAGCACTTTATCTACCAGCAAGCTTAACCGTTGTAACTCATTCTGAGAAATATCAAGATACTCCTTCGTACGTTTCGGGTCATCAATCGCATTAAAATTTTTCAATGCTTCGATAGCAACTCCCACGGTGGCAATTGGCGTTTTTAATTCATGAGTAATATTGCTGATGAATTCATTTTTCAACGCTGCTAATCGTTGTTGACGTAATAGATTTCGATAGAGCAATACAAACGAAAGAATGGTAATCCCTAATAAAAGAATTGAAAAAAGAATAGGCTGTGTAATTTGCCGGAATAAATACGGAACCGTATTACCCAGGTTTAGTTGAAAAGAAATCGGTTTGGCAAAACCAACTACTACTTCATTTAATGGTTGTGGATTATCAAGATCCGGATTATCATTTTTATTAACGGAGAAAGGAACGTTTAGTTTTTGTTGTTTCAAAGCCACTTTGTATGCAGAATCAACTTCAGCAATCCGTAATGAATCTTGAAGAGAATCAACACCATATAACATATTGAAAATATAACTTCCTCCTTCTGATCTTCCCGTAATATGTTGTTCCATGTTTACCGGCTCTCCGTCCTTAGTTACACTATTGGATTCACTCATTGAAATAACAACACCTTGCTTTTCATTTTTGATTATTCGCAGCGAGTCATTTAGTTTATTGCGGATAACATTGATGGTAGAGATCATTTCGGGCCTTGGACGAATGTTTACATTCATGTGTCGCTGGCCATCCTTGTTCATAAAAATTTTTACTTTGCCTCCACGGCCACTATCCTGTTTATTCCAATCCATTTCCCCCAGGTTTAGTTTTGCTGTTTGTAATTGCAAAATGGCATCTCTGAAGGTGGCTTCTGTTTTTATAACTAAGGACCTTTTCTCCCGGTTATAGTTTTGTTGTAACCAGTATAACTGGAAACCGGTGATACCGAGAATGGCCACCCACATTAATAATGCTAACCAACGGAGACTGTTCATGTAAATAAATTCCGAAACAAATGTAATTCAATGCTGGGAGCTATTTCAGGGGTTTTAACCTTTATTAACCTTAATGATAGGTGGGTTAACTTATTGAGAAAGGTTGCTTGCATAGTTTTGATAAATCGAATTTAGAGTTCATGGTCTTTAGTCAGGAGTGGACCCCGAGAATTGGAACTTTTTGATAAAATGCAAAGTGACTGAATTGTGCTGAATAGCGATATGCAGTATCCCGAAAGCTTTCGGGATGCGACGTCCGCCCGGCCTTGATATTCGGACGGGCAACCGGGCTGATAGCAGTCATGCAGATGGTTCAATAAATTGTTTATTCAACTCTTTAAAATAAAAATAATAACGATGAAAAAAATTCTGATTGCTGGTTGTGCTGTTTTGTTAAGTGGTTTGTTGCAGGCGCAACAAAAACAAGGTACTGTTACGTATGAGAGAGTGTCGCAGGTGCAAATTAGCTTCGGTGGTAATATGCCGGCTGGAATGGAAAGTCAAATACCAAAAACCCGGAAAGATAATTTTGAATTGAGCTTCGGCAATAATAAATCGGTATGGAAAGCTGCCGAAGATGAAGCGAATGAAACAACCGATATCAGTGGTGGCGAAGGTGGTGGTATGCAGATACGAATGGTAATGGCTGGTTCCAACGATGTGTTGTTCAATAATTTTGAAACAGGCAAACGGGTGGAGAAAAGAGAAGTGATGGATAAATCTTTTATTATTGATGATAGCATTAAATCATTAAAATGGAAAATGACAGGTGAAACAAGAACAATTTTGAATCTTCCCTGCATGAAAGCAACCACTTCCAACATCCGTACACGAACAATCACAAATATGGATAATGGTAAACTGGAGCGTAAAGAGACTACCGATACGGTTGCTATTGTTGCCTGGTTTACTACCAGTATTCCTGTTTCTGCAGGACCGGCAGAATACCAGGGACAATTACCCGGATTGATTTTAGAAATGGACATTAAAGACGGTACACAGGTTTTTAAAGCACTTAGCATTTCAGAAAAAGTAGATCTCGCTGCCATTAAAGAACCTACCGGAAAGAAACGGTATACACAAGAGGAGTTTAAAAAAGAAAGGGATAAAATGATGGCCGAGATGAACAGGAATGATGGCGGGGGTAACCGGCAGATACGAATTAATTAAAGAAAGTTTTATTAAATTAAAAAGCAGCTTGAAATCTAGCTGCTTTTTTTATAGAAAAGGTTAGTCATTATTTTCTTTGTTGCGGCACATAAGTATCCAAATATCTTTTTACAGTGTTGTTCCAGTTATCAAGATTGGTAGTTCTTTTTTTATTCAACTCATTATTGGTCTTATTATAATCATTTACCCCTTCATTCGCTTCTTTTACTGCTTTATTAAAATCATCAACATCCTGCTGTGTTCTTTTACCGGCAGGTTTGGAATCGAATTGTTTTTTTATTTTTAAAAAGTTTTCCTGCTTCAATATAAAATCGCTTTGTGCCGTTGTTTTTTTTGCTTCTTCTTTATAAAAGTTTAGCAAATTTCTGCAGGCACTAATTAGCGATCCATCACCACTAAAAGGCTCAACTCCTTTTAATTTATCCAATCCTGCTTCTGCAAAACTTTGTAGTGAATTGATATTTTGTTCAATACTATTCACATTCTTTTTTTCAAGGGCTTCCATCAGGTAAGCTTCTTGCTTGTAACATTTAAAAAAGATCAGGTACACTTCGTCATAATGTTTCATTACTGCTGATGCAGTTTTCATTTTTAAATCCAGTTCAGAAGTATTTTGTACCAGCTTAATATTATGCTTTTCAGCAAATCGCTTTTGTGTTTCGCTTTGTTTGGCAGAAGCTTCTTGCAACTTTTCATTGGCTTTTTCCTGGGCCAGCATATACGCTTCCATGGCATCATAACTTTGCTCAGCAATCTCTTCCATGTTTACAATTTTGGCATAATCCTCATTGAAAACACTGTTTAATATTTTAAAATAGGCCACAGACGTATCCCGGAAAGTTTTATCGCCTTTGTAAGGAGGCATACCCTGGATATTAGCTCTTGTATTATATATGGCATCCACTACTTCCAGACGTCGCTTTTCTACCTTTCTTGCACTTTTACCATGCGACATACTGCTAAGGTAAACCATGTATTTAAGTGTTAGCTCTTCGTTGGCCTTGCCAATGTATTCCAGGTATTCCCCCGGCGTTTCAAATACTTGTGCTTTTGCCAATGATGGTTGTATTGAAAAAAATACAATTAGAGCTACGCTTAGATTTTTAAATATATTTTTCATTAAAAATGATTTGTTGTGTGTATGTTCTTATCGTAATTTAATTAAATCGCAGAGAATCAGAAAAGCTTCTTGTATATAAATATCTGTACTGATATTTTCCAGCCATTCCTGGTTGATCTCTTTTGCATATTCGCTGTTACTAATAAGTATTTTATCAAGGCTGTGGTTCAGTACTGAATACTTTTGCACGGCCGGTTCACCATTTCCCGAAAATACATCTTGTTCCTTCTCTTTTGCTTTTGCCCATACTTCAAACTCATCCCATTTCAAAGGAATGGTTTCTGTTTTTCCTCTGCGAGATACTAACAGGTCAATTATTTTTTGAATGTCGCTAAAGTTGTTATCGGCTTTTATACGAACCTGGCTTTTAGCAGCCAGCTCATTTACCGGTAATAGCGGCAACGGTTTGTAATAACTATTCTTTGCTATTTCATCTGCTACTAAAGCATTGGGTGAAAATTTTTCACGGTATTCAATCCCATCAAAAGCATCGGGTAGTATCACATCGGGTGTAACACCATTCAATTGCGCAGTAGCACCATTTAACCGATACAATTTTCCCGTGGTAATTTTTACCATGTCTTTTCCTTCACTATGTGTGGGTAATTTTTTCGCTGCTGTATCTAAAGGAAGAGGCCGTTGCATAGTGGCTTTGCCGTAGGTATTGCTACCAACAATTACAGCCCGGTTAAAATCTTGTAATGATGCGGCTAAAATTTCTGAAGCCGATGCACTTTGACCATTCACCATCAGCACCATGGGGCCTGCGTAGATAGTGCCCCGGTTCGGGTCTTTGAGATAAGTGATTTTGGGGTCTTTTGTTTTAATACCTGTCAATGGTCCTTCATCAATAAAAATTCCGATCAATTCCATCGCTTCTCCTAATGAACCGCCACCATTAAATCGTACATCTAAAATCAATCCATCGATATTTTCTTTTTTCAACTTCACAATTTCTTTGGCCACATCGTTGGCACAACTGGAGCCAGATTCATTTTCCCATTCCGTATAAAAGGCCGGTAATAAAATGTAACCGATCTTTTTTTCTCCTTGTAATACAAAGCCTTTTACTATATTTTCTTCGTTCTCTAATTTTTCTTTGCGAAGCATTACCATTCTTGTTGTTCCGTCCGCTTTCTGAATTTTCAAGATCAATCTTCCATCAATTGGTTTCTCCATTTCATCATAGGCTTCTTCTAATGTAGCTGCTGTCATATCTACTACTTCTTTTCCTTCCCATACCATGGTTAACAAAATATCCCCTTTATTCAAATCACCCGATTTCCAGGCAGGGCCACCCGGAGTAAGCCGGTCAATTATCACCTTTCCATTTTCATTCTCTGTAAAATCAAGTCCAAATGATAATGATTCTGTGCTCAGCGATTCTTCAAATTGTTGCTTTCCTTCCGGAGAAAAGTAATTGGTATGTGGGTCGAAAGACTCTGTCAATGCATTTAAATACAAATCGGTTATATACTGATCAAAACCAGAGTGATGATTAGTAATTCTCTTCAGGTTTTTGATCTCACCGGATTTCAATCGTTCTCTTATTGTTGCTTCGGAAGAGGTTATAACTGTTTTTAAAGAAGTCTTGCCCGTACTATCTGCAGCAACCACATCATATAAATCATCCAGCGTTGAATATTTCAAATATCGCAACCAACGGGCTGTTAATGCCGGAACATCTGCAGCGAACAAGAAAGAGTTTCTGTCAGACCGGGATACTGTTTCTTTAATTGTAAAATCAAAAGACTTCGCTGTAATTTTATTTAGGATAGAATCTGCCCGGTTAATTGCATTTTTATAAAGGGGCGAAAATAAATTCAGAAAAGCCCATTCTTTTCCATTCAGTTCATCATCTTGTTTGTGCTGGTAAGCTAGTAATAATTTATACTCTGCTTCGGTAAATAACAACCTTCTGCCATCGGCTTTATTCAATATTGCTTTAAACATTGTTTCTGAAAAAGCATCATCAACGGGACGGGGAGTTAAATGGTTCAGCTCAATCATTCGTTTTACAATGATGGCTTTTTGCTGCACCGGATTTTGCTGCGCTTCAATGAAATTGAATTGGAACAGCAACGGCAGGAATAGTAAAATAGCTTTATACTTCATAGAAAAGGCAGGTAGTTAGAGTGTAAATAAATAAAAAGGATTCAGAATTACTGTTTTTTCTACCTTCATTTCATTATTATCTATGATTCAACAGGAATTTGCATATCGGGTAGCGAATTTGGTGAAAAATGACGGCGCTGTAATCGGATTGGCTGCATCAGGCTCGTTTATAACCAACGAACTGGATGAATATTCTGATCTCGACCTTATTCTTATAACAAAAGAAAAAGTTGCCGGCGATAAAGACAAGATGGTTACCTACGCAAAATCGTTCGGCAATTTTATTTCTGGATTTACGGGTGAACATGTAGGCGAGTCAAGAGTCTTGATTTGTCTGTACGATGATCCATTACTTCATGTAGATATAAAATTTTTAACGCTACCAGAGTTTTATAAACGGGTGGAAAATCCGATAGTGCTATTTGAAAGAGAAAATCAATTAACCAATATTATTAATTCCACCAAAGCAGAATGGCCGCAGCCTAACTATCAATGGATCGAAGATCGCTTTTGGACCTGGGTACATTATGCCTGTTTAAAAATTGGCCGGGGCGAATTAATGGAGGCGTTTGATTTTCTATCATTCCTGCGGATGACGGTTCTTTCGCCATTGCTGCAAGTAAAAAATAATAAGCAGGCAAGAGGACTGCGGAGAGTAGAAACACAATTAAGCTTGTCTGACGTGGAAAATCTTAAAATAACAATTGCGCAATATAATCGGGCATCGATCATTAAAGCATTAGACAACTCTATCAGTATCTATAAATCATTGCGGCGCAAATTATACCCTGATACAGTTGAACTGCAAACAAAAGCGGAGAAACGTAGTGTGGAGTATTTTAAAGAGATCAAGCTGGCGGGGAAAAACAAGTAAATTCTACTTCTTTATAAAATCCTTATACCAGTACCCCTATATTTTATACAGTACTTATTTCGGCGGGATTACCTTTGTTTTCTATTAATAACCGCATGTTCCGCCAACTTTCGAGAATCAATACAGCAAAGCAGTTCCTGATAAGCATTGGGCTGATTGTATTAGTAGCAGCGGGATGTTTTATAGCATCCGGCTTTATAGAGTATAAAGTAGTAGCCTTTATTCTACTCCTTACTGTTTCACTAATTGCTATTGTATTTAATATCCTACCGGTATTGGTAGCAGCTACACTCAGTGCCCTTATCTGGAATTTCTTTTTCATATATCCGCTATATACATTTCATATCGGCAGTACAGAAGATGGTGTTTTATTCCTGATGTATTTTGTTATTGCCTTTATCAACGGGGTGCTAACCAACCGCATCCGGAAAATTGAAAAGCAGGCGAGGGAAGAGGAGGAAAAAGCAAAAACGGTAAAACTTTATAACACACTATTAAACTCTCTATCGCATGAATTAAAAACTCCGATCTCCACAATTGTTGGTGCTACCGATAATTTATTAGCTGAGCAATCAAAACTCAGCACCGAAAATCGCAAAGAGTTGATAGAAAATATTTCGGTTGCCGCACTACGGCTCAATCAGCAGGTTGAAAACTTACTGAGTATGTCACGACTGGAATCCGGGTTTATTCAACCAAAAAAAGATTGGTGCGATATAAACGAGTTGGTATATGATGTAGTAAATCGTCTTGAACAGCAATTGAAAAATCACAAGCTAACAATCATCATTGAAGAAAATCTTCCATTATATAAATTAGATTATGGGTTGATGGAACAAGTGCTATATAATCTTTTATACAACGCTTCCATCTATACACCGCCGTATGCAGATATTTTTATTATTGCTAAGAATAATGCTGAAAAAATTTACCAATTAGATACTGCAACAGCCAATCACAGTGAAATAAAAAGGGAAAAAAACTATCTCACTATATTAATTGAAGACCGTGGACCCGGTTTTCCTAAAGAAGAATTGGAAAAGGTATTTGATAAATTCTATCGGTTAAGCAATTCAAAAACTGGAGGTACCGGCTTAGGTCTTTCTATAGTAAAAGGATTCGTGGAAGCACATCAAGGAACAATCGTATTAGAAAATGTGCCGCATGGCGCTTTGTTTACAATTGAAATTCCTGCGGAAACATCATATATAAATAACCTCAAAAATGTATAACGCCACCATACTGGTAATAGATGATGAAGTGCAGATTCGCAGGCTGCTGGAAATTACATTGGAGAGTAACCAGTTTAATGTAGCGTCTGCTGATTCTGCAAAAGATGGATTGCGGATAGCTGCCAGCCACCCTCCGGATTTAATTATTCTTGATTTAGGATTACCGGATGAAAATGGCCATAGTGTTTTAAAGAAACTGAGAGAGTGGTACACTAATCCTATACTTATTCTTTCGGCACAAAGCAATGAAGAAGATATTATAAGTGCTTTAGATAATGGTGCAAATGATTATTTAGTAAAGCCCTTTAGAACAGGAGAGTTGCTGGCTCGTATCCGTTCTGCTCTTCGCAGCAATGCAACAGAAGATAACAACCCAATTATAGATTGTGGCGAATTACAAATTAATCTTGCAGCAAGAACAGTAAAGAAAAATAATGAGTTGATAAAGTTGACCGCTACGGAATACAAACTGCTGAGTCTTTTTGCGCAGCAAGAAGGAAAAGTTTTAACGCACCAATATTTATTGAGAGAAGTTTGGGGACCTGGCTATATTAATCAATCACAATATTTAAGAGTATTTATTGCACAACTAAGAAAAAAAATAGAAGCTGATCCCAACCGACCTGCATATATTATTACAGAGTCGGGGGTTGGGTACAGGTTCATTGCAAAAGAATAATCACTGATCCATAAAATTTTCAACATGAAATCGAATAACATTCATTCGAACAGGATAACTATTGCCTCATTGCTAGTAGCATTAGGAATTATTTATGGAGATATTGGCACCAGTCCCTTGTATGTTCTCAAGGCCATTGTAGGCGAAAGAGAGATCGATGAAGTGCTGGTGCTGGGAGGTGTATCCTGTGTATTTTGGACATTGGTATTACAAACCACCGTAAAATATATCTGGCTCACTTTAAAGGCAGATAACGATGGTGAAGGCGGTATATTTTCACTATACGCATTGGTTCGCCGTTATGGAAAAAAATTAGTGATTCCCGCTATTCTTGGTGCAACCACATTATTAGCAGATGGGATAATAACACCTCCCATCTCTGTTGCATCTGCGGTGGAAGGATTAGAGGCTGTAATTCCAAACCTTCCTACGGTTCCAATTGTAATTGTTATTCTTTCTCTTTTATTTTTCTTTCAGCGATTTGGTACACAAAAAGTAGGTCGCATATTCGGGCCGATGATGGTGATTTGGTTTACGATGTTGTTTGTGCTCGGTATTAACCAGCTCATGCAGCATCCCGAGATTATAAAATCACTCAATCCCTATTATGCATATGAATTATTAGCAAGATATCCCGGGGGATTTTGGTTGTTGGGTGCTGTCTTTCTCTGTACCACCGGTGCGGAAGCCTTGTACTCTGATCTTGGACATTGCGGCAGAAAAAATATTCGTATTACCTGGGCATTTGTAAAGATTTGTTTGCTGGTTAATTACCTCGGGCAAGCGGCTTGGATCATGCACCAGGGTCAACCATTACTGGAAGGTCGCAATCCGTTCTTTGAAATAATGCCGCATTGGTTTTTATTGGTCGGTATTGGCATTGCTACAGCAGCTACCATTATTGCATCGCAGGCACTGATCAGTGGATCTTATACATTAATAAGCGAGGCCATGAACTTAAATTTTTGGCCACGGGTAAGGGTTCGTCAACCATCTAATTTGAAAGGGCAGATCTATATCCCCAGTGTGAACACCATTCTGTGGATTGGTTGTGTGCTGATGATATTGTACTTCCGAAGCTCAACACATATGGAGGCAGCCTATGGATTTTCCATCACGGTTACTATGATGATGACAACCATTTTACTAAGTTATTACCTGGTGTATAAATTAAAATGGAAGAAATGGCTGGTAGTTGCTATTCTCATTTTGTTTGCCACCGTAGAAACATCCTTTTTTCTTGCCAATGTAGCCAAGATAAAAGAAAGATGGATGTTCCTCTTCTTTGAGCTATTTATTTTTATGGTAATGTATGTTTGGTATTATGCAAGAAAAATAAACAACCGATTTACCAAATTTGTTGACCTCGGAAAATATGCCTCCACTATACAAGAGTTAAGTGAAGATGATAACATTCCAAAATTCTCTACCCATCTTATTTACCTTACCAAAGCTAACAACCGGCACCAGGTGGAAGAAAAAATTATCAACTCCATTTTTGCAAAAAAACCAAAACGGGCCGATGTGTATTGGTTTGTACATATAAACCGAACCGAAAATCCTTACACATTATCGTATGATGTATCTGAGTTGCTCGATGATAAAGTAATAAAAATTACTATTAATGCGGGGTTCCGTGTTCAACCAAGAACAGAACTCTATTTTAAAAAAATTGTTCAAGACCTCGTCATAAAAAAAGAACTAAATCTCCATATTCGACCTGATGGCTCCACCAAATACAATGCACAGCCCGATTTTAAATTCATTGTGATTGAAAAATTTCTGTCGGTAGAAAATGAATTTGCTTTAAAAGACGGCTTGTTACTAAATTCATACTTCTTTTTAAAAAGTTTGGGTCAAAGTGATGAAAAAGCTTTTGGCCTTGATAAGAGTGATGTAGTGGTTGAAGATATTCCATTAGTGTACCATCCTGCACAGCAGGTTGTGTTAACAAGAATGAATAAAGAAACAACTATTGCCAAATGAAAATTATTCTTTTATTAACATCCCTGTTGTTTGTAATTACATCGGGTTTAGGGCAGGACAGTGCTGCTAAAAAGCCTCTTATAATTTCTGGTTATGCAGAAGTATATTATCAGTACGACTTTAATAGGCCTGTTGATGGTAACCGTCCGGGCTTTATTTATAGCCATAACCGCCATAACGAGTTTAACCTCAATCTCGGGTTTATAAAAGCAGCGTATGCAACTGAAAAAGTTAGAGCTAACCTGGCTATTGCCACAGGTACTTATGTAAATGCTAACTATGCAGCAGAGCCAAGAGTACTACAAAATATGTTTGAAGCGAATGTGGGTATTAAGCTCAGCAAAAAGAAAAATTTTTGGTTGGATGCCGGTATTCTTCCTTCACATATTGGTTTTGAAAGTGCTGTTAGTAAAGATTGCTGGGCATTAACAAGAAGCTTACTTGCCGAAAACAGTCCTTACTATGAAACTGGTGCAAAAATTACTTATACTACAGACAATGAAAAGTGGATAATCAGCGCATTGGCACTAAACGGGTGGCAGCGTATTACAAGAGTAAGCGGCAATTCATTGATGAGCTGGGGTACCCAATTGCAATACAAGCCTTCTGATAAAATACTATTGAACTACAGCAATTTTATTGGAACGGATAAACCAGACAGTGCCCGGCAACGAAGGATCTTTCATAATTTTTATGGCATCATTTCAGTAAGTGATAAGGTAGGACTAACATTCGGCTTTGATATCGGTAGCGAAGAAAAAATAAATTCAACCGGATACAACACCTGGTTTGCGCCGATAGTTATTTTAAAATATGCTATTAATCCGCAATGGAATATTGCAGGAAGAGCAGAGTATTATCAGGATAAAAATGCTGCCATCATAGCTACAGGCACGACAAATGGTTTTCAAACCACCGGCTATTCATTAAATATTGATTATTCACCTGTAAAGAACCTACTCATCCGATTAGAGGGAAGAACGCTGGATAGCAAGGATAAAATATTTTTAAAAGGGAATTATTTGGTTTCTCATAATTCATTTATAACCTCCTCCATGGCTATTGCCTTTTAGCAAAATTTCAAAAAACAAGAACTACTTTCACCAAAATATTTACCGATGAAATGGTTCTCCGCCCTGATCTCCAGTTTAGTGCTGCTTACTGCTGCTGCACAAGACAGCATGAGTGTTCATTATAAAATCTACGACACCCGAACACAACAAATTATTACAATCGACAAAATTGTAGCCGATCTGGCAAGTGCTGATGTCTTGTTTTTTGGTGAAGAACATAACGATAGTGCAGGACATTATTTAGAAAACAAAATATTATTGAGTTTGGAAATGTTTGAAACCGACAATCAATTGGTGCTAAATGAATATTTGCAAGGTAAAATTGATGAAAGCCGTTTTTCATCGAACGTACGGTTGTGGAGTAATTACCGTGACTATCGGCCAATGATCGAATACGCCAAACAAAACCTGCTATCCGTTATTGCAGCAAACCCTCCACGCCGCTATGTAAATATGGTAAGCCGCAGGGGAATGAGATCATTAGACAGTTTATCAAAAGAAGCCAAGAAATTTTTACCCCCGTTACCTTACGATACTTTAGGCAACCCGTACCGGGAAAAGTTTTTGAGCCTCATGAAAGGCGCACCAGAATCTGCCAGTAAGAATATTTATTACAGCCAGAGTTTATGGGATGCGGGAATGGCGTATAGTATTTATGCATTCTTAAAAAAGAATAAAGGCATGAAAATATTTCATTGCGTTGGCAAATTTCATAGTGATGAAAAATTAGGCACTGCGGCGCAACTTCAATCGTATAATAAAAAATTAAAGATCTTGAATATCAGCTGCTTTTCTGATAAGAGTTTTGCAAATCCCGACTGGCAGCAGTTTAGCAATTTGGGAGATTATATAATTTTGACGAATCCGGATTTGAAGAGGACGTATTAATTTTATTCTTGCATATTCATTTGAAAATTAAAATACCAGCTTATGGCAAAAGCAAATAAAGCAACGTTGTCGCCAAAACAGCAAGAAGAACTTCTTCAACTATTAAAAGCCCGTTTTGAAAAAAACAAATTCCGTCATAAAGGTATTGAATGGACCGACGTAGAAAAAAAGCTGACATCGAATACAAAAAAACTTTGGTCCTTGAATGAAATGGAAATTACCGAAGGTGAGCCGGATGTTGTTGGGTACGATAAAAAAACCGGCGAATATAGTTTTTATGATTGCGCTGCAGAGAGCCCCAAAGGCCGCCGGAGTATTTGTTACGACCATGAAGCATTAGAAAAAAGAAAAGAACATAAACCCGCAAACAGTGCTATACAAATGGCTACTGATATGGGTATTGAGATTTTAACCGAAGAACAATACCGGGACTTGCAAAAACTAGGAAGCTTTGATCTGAAAACTTCCAGTTGGATACAAACACCTGCTGCAATCAGGAAATTAGGCGGTGCCCTTTTTTGTGATCGTCGTTACGATACAGTTTTTACTTATCACAATGGCGCAGATTCTTACTATGGGGCAAGGGCTTTTCGGGGATCGTTAAGGGTTTAAAAGTTGGCGTTGTATATTTAGAAATTTTCATTTTCAAAGAACTCTTTTATGAAAAGGCTTCAAACAGTCTTGGTGTTGATGTTAATATCTATTGTTTGCTTTACACAGGATAAAAGAATTCCTGTGCAGATCAATAAGCAGGATACTTGGTTCAAAATAGTTGGGCAGTTGGGTGAAAAATATGGCACCACTATTACCGTTACAGGAATTATAGTTGAAGGAGATTCCAAAGGCTATGCAGATGGGCCAAATCTACTTGTTCAAATAATTAATGATAAGCCTACTCAGCTTCCTATACAAATTCCAGTTTCCCCATACTTTGGAGAATTCGGTGAAGGTCTTATCCCTAAAATTAAAAAAGGGTTTACATATCGTTTACGAGTTTACGAAACAGGTGAGTATGTTGGAGTTCCTTCGGATGCTTATGAGGAAGCTGGTATTACTTTACAGACTTCAGGATTTTAATTTTCAAAACAGATTAATGGTAATATCTGGAAAGAAAGTTGAGGCGATAGAGTGGGCACCAGATAATTTTATCGGACAAAATGCTCTTTTATCAGGTACTGCAAAAAACGAAAATGATAATCCTATTTTACAAACATCAAAATGGAGTTTAAAGTTAATCGGTTGTAGAAAATGGGAGGATTCAGAAATTGGAAAACTCGCCGAGGTGTATGGGTTAATTCAAGAAACAAAAATTAAAAAGTCATACACAGTTGAAAATTGTGAGGCAAGGCTCGTAAAGCTAGAAGATCAGGTCGGCAAAAATGTAAAGCTTCGGGGAATAGCAATCAGTTGGAATAACTATTGGTGGTTTAATTATCGTGGCACAGATATATATGTTGAAAAAATGAAGGAACTACCAAATTGGGCAGAACAAAATCATTTTTTGGAGATGGAAATTTCAGGCATTCTTGAACAAGCTGAGCTACCTGCTATAGATCAATTTACTTTTAAATCTAATCCGGATTTTAAAATGCAATATATAGTACGCAAAGCCAGTTGGAAACCAGTAACATTGTTAGCATCCGAACTACCACCTGATGAAGAAGAATAATTGATATTACTCTTCAAGCTTTCTCCACCACCCCTTTTACTAAATCCATCTCAAAACCCTTCGCCAGTAGATAATCCATCGTTTTCTTTTTTCGGATCAAGTGCTGTTCGCTTTTCAGCGAAGCATATTTTTGGTTGGCAAGTTTTTGTACTGTTTTTAAATAGTCTTCTTCTTCAATTTGCTTCAATGCTTTTTTGATGCAGTATTCGCTTACCTGCTTTTGTTTTAGTTCATATTTTATTTTTACCCGGCCCCATTGTTTGA
>LNFM01011477.1_pt1 | contig 23481 bp, 23 predicted proteins | sample 596031 | NCBI WGS metagenome assembly LNFM01 (sample SAMN04254537, study PRJNA301005) | activated carbon metagenome | isolation source: dual media filters at the Ann Arbor, Michigan drinking water treatment plant | place: USA: Ann Arbor | reverse complement strand
GCGTCGAGAGCGCCTTCAACCCTTGGGCGATCGGCGTGGTGGGGGGTGCACTGGTTCGCCAACCCCGGCACCGGGCAGAAGCCCTGGCCACGGCTCGAGCGCTGCAAGCCGCCGGCTGGAACTTCAGCGTCGGCCTGGGCCAGATCAACGTCGGCAACTTCGAACGCCTGGGCCTGACGCTGGACGCGGCGTTCGAACCTTGTACGAACCTCGCGGCCATGCAGTCCGTACTGGCCGAGTGCTTCGACCGAGCGCGAGCCCCGGCCGCAACCGCCACCGCCACCGCGACCGCGACCATGACGACGACGACGACCACGGCCACGCCCCCACCCGTGGACCAGACGGCGCTGCGCCAGGCCCTGTCCTGCTACTACAGCGGCAATTTCGCCACTGGGTTCCGCCATGGCTACGTGCGCAGGGTCGTGGCCGCTGCTGGCACCAGTTCGCTTGCTGCTTCGCGTGCCATTCCCCCTGCCCAACCGAGTTGAAGTAGGAATGACAGTCACCCATCACCCCCTTCACAGATCCGTGCTTGCGGAGCTACCGCACACGGCTCTTGCCTTGGGTCGTGACGATCAGACGCTGGTTCGGGTATGGGTGGCAGATGTTCGGGACCGGCAGCCAGTTCGCCATCAATCGATACATTCGACGCCACGTCAGGCCACGGCTTTGACTGCGGCGGCACAGCGTGCGATGCCACAGCCTGGCGACCTGGTGACGGAATGTCCTCAGCCGCGCGCCGTTGCACGGCACGCCGAAGTACCGGCCATGCCCAGCCACCACCGCGCGCAGGTACTGGCCCTGCTCCGGGATAGGGTGGTGCATGCGCCGTCTGAGTTCGAGCTTGACCGCCTGGAGTTTGGCTCGCAGGCGTTTGGCACTCGTCAGCCGCACGACCATGAAGTGGCCCTTCCTCGTCTTGCCACAGCAATGCGTGAAGCCGAGGAAGTCGAAGGTCTGCGGTTTGCCTTGTCCCTTGCGGCGTCGGTTGTCCCGGGCGAAGCGCCCGAACTCGATCAGCCGCGTCTTGTCGGGGTGCAGCTTCAACCCGAACTGGCCCAGCCGCTCGGCCACCGCGCGCTGGAAGCGCTCGGCATCGTCGCGGTACTGGAACCCGGCCACCCAATCGTCGGCATACCGCACCGCGATCACGTCGCCTCGGGCATGACGCCCCCGCCATTGCTTGACCCACAGGTCGAACGCGTAGTGCAGGTAGATGTTGGCCAGCAGCGGACTGATGCTGCCGCCTTGCACCGTACCCAGCTCACTTCTGCTCAACCTGCCTTCTTCCAGCACGCCCGCGTGCAGCCATTTCTTGATCAGCCGCACCACGCGCGCATCGGCCACGCGATGCTCGATGAACTTCACCAGCCAGTCGTGTTCGATGGTGTCGAAGAACTTGCTGATGTCCGCATCGAGTATCCAGTTCACCTTCCTTGCGCTCACACCCACCGCCACAGCGTCCAGCGCGTTGTGCGCGCTCTTGCCGGGCCTGAAGCCGTAGCTGAACCCGAGGAAGTCCTGTTCATAGATGGCGTTCAGGACTTCGACCGATGCGCGCTGGACGATCTTGTCCTCCAGCGCGGGCACGCCCAAGGGGCGCTTACTCCCGTCGGCCTTGTCGATGTACACCCGCTTCACAGGCTGGGGCCGGTAGCCCCCTCGGGCCAGCCGGTCGGACAGGTCCAGAAGTCTCGCTTCCAGGTCCTGTCCGTACGACTGCCAGGTCTGGCCGTCCACCCCGGCAGCCGCGTCGCGTTTGACCGCGAGATAGGCCGCCCGCAGGCGTTCGACCGCGTAGATGTGATGCAGCAGTCCAGCGAACTTCGCATCACGACGGCCGCGTGCCGTCTGTCGTATGCCGTCGAGCGCGGTTCCCATGTCATACACCCGACTCGATCGTCGGGACATGCGCGCCGCAAAAGCATTTCCCTTGGCTCGCAGCCTTCCCTCCACCACCTCCGCCGCCGCAGGAACTTCCCCCGCAGCCTTGTTCGGCAGCTTCTTCAGTACTACGCCGCGATCCGACTTCCCGCGCCTGTGGCTCATCGTCGTACGCCCTTGGGCTTCACGATGCGCTCTGCACCAGACGCTTCCCAGCGCGATGCAGAAGGACGCGGGACCTCCCGGTTTCCGTGCGAGATGTTTCCGCGCGTGCGCGGGGTCTCTGACCGCGCGGGGTCCGATGCCGCCTCGCCATATCGGCAGCATCGGTGTGGCCTTCGGCATTCTCCTACTGCCTCGGCACCCCGGACCACCCGCAACTCTCGCCGCGGGGCATGTATTACGCGGCTCGATACCCGGCCCGCGCGTGCCCCTGTCAACGCTTCGCCCACACCCTCACGAATGTGCACGCATGACTCGGGGCCGCCGTAGCTGGCTAAGCCTTCAACGTATGACTCTTTCATTCACAACATCTCGCCGGCTTTGACCGGCGCACAGGAGAAGACATGAGACCCCTCGCATCGATCCGGCGCGCCGCGCCGTCACTGGCATCCGTGCTGCTCGCGACGGCGTCGCAAGTGGCCCTGGCCCAGGGCTTCGACAAGATCAACACGACGGTCACGAACATCAACACCATCCTGGTGACGATTTCGATCGCGGTGGTGACCATCGCGATCATCTGGGCCGGTTTCAAGATGATCTTCCAGGGCGCCCGCCTGGCCGACGTGGCCAACGTGCTGATCGGCGGCACGCTGGTCGGCGGCGCAGCCGCCTTCGCCAGCTACATCGTCACCTGACTGGCGGACGCCACCATGCAAGGCGAAGCCATCTACAAGGGCGCCACGCGCCCGGCCATGAAGCTGGGCATCCCGCTCGTGCCGCTGGTGGTGCTGTTCGGCACCGGCATGCTGCTGATCATGTGGGGCGGCACCCTGGTGAGCTGGTGGGTCGCCCTGGGCGTGGTGGTGGCCTTCGTGCCGGCGCTGCTGTGGATGCGCTTCGTGACCTCCAAGGACGACCAGCGCTTCCGCCAGACTGCGCCTGCACGACCGCAACCGCCGCTTCTGGCATGCGCGCAGCTACGCGCCCACCCTCTACCGGGGAGCCCGCGATGCTTGGCATGTCTAGGGGCAACGGCGCCGACACACGACCGGGCCGCAACAGCATCAGGCCTCGGCACTGGGCGCAGGCCCAGGCGGAGAACCCGCTGGCGCGTTTCGTCCCGTTCTCTTCGCTGGTCAGCCCGCACGACGTGATCACCCGCGGCGGCGACTACCTGCGCGTCTGGCGGCTCGACGGCGTGGCCTTCGAATGCGCTGACGAGCACCAGATCGGTGAGCGGCACGAGGCGCTTTGCAGCCTGCTGCGCAACCTGGCTGGCGGCCAGTGGGCGGTGTGGACTCACCGCATCCACCGCGTGGTCAGCGACAGCCTGCAGGACCCGGTGCAACCAGGCTTCGCGCGCGACCTGTCCCAGGCCTACCAGGCGAAGCTCAGCGAGCGCCGGATGATGAGCAACGAGCTCTACTTGACGCTCGTCTACCGGCCCAACGTATCCCGCGTGGGCCGTGCCCTGCAATCGACGCAGCGCACCCGTGCCGCCATCGCAGAAGCTCAGGCCGAGGCCCTGCGCGTCATGGAAGAGCGCTCGGCCCTCGTCGGCCGGGTGCTGCGCGGCTTTGGCCCCGAGTTGCTCGGCACGCGCGAGCAGCGCGGCAGGACCTACTCCGAACTGGCAGAGTTCCTCGGCTACCTGATCAACGGCTGCTGGCGGCCGATCCCGATGACCGCCGGCCCGCTGTACCGGACGCTGCCGACCGCGCGCCTGTCCTTCGGCGGCGACAAGCTCGAACTGCGCCACGGCGATCACCGTCGCTACGCAGCGCTGGTCGACATCAAGGAGTACGCCGACGCGGTCGAGCCTGGCATCCTGAACGCGCTGCTCTACGAAGCCAGCGAATTCATCGAAACGCAGAGCTTCTCGATCCTGCCGCGTCGAGAGGCGATGCGGGCCCTCGAACTTCAGCGCGACCAGCTGATCGCCAGCGACGACGTGGTGGCCAGCCAGGTCGCCGAGATGGACGTTGCGTTGAACGAACTCGGCGACGGCCAGTTCTGCATGGGCGAGTACCACTACAGCCTCGTCGTCTTCGGCGAGGACGTGGCCGATGCCGGACGCCGTGCGGCGCAGGCCATCGGCGCCGTCGGCGAGGCCTCCAGCCTGCAGATGTCCCCGGTGGACCTCGTGGCCGATGCGGCGTGGTTTGCGCAGATGCCGGGCAACTGGCAGTGGCGGCCCAGGGATGCCAAGCTCAGCTCGCGCGCCTTCGCGGCGCTGTCGAGCGGCCACAACTTCGCTCGCGGCAAGCGCGACGGCAACCCCTGGGGCGAAGCGCTGGCCCTCCTGCGCACGCCATCGGGCCAGCCCTTCTACCTAAACCTGCACAGCAGCCCCGAAGGTGAAGACTCCGCCGACAAGAAGCTGCCGGGCAACACGCTCATCATCGGATCGACAGGCGTCGGCAAGACAACGCTGGAGATGTTCCTGCTGACGCTCACGCGCAAGTGGGACCCGGCGCCGCGCCTGGTGCTCTTCGACCTGGACCGCGGCTGCGAGATCGCGATCCGTGCGCTCGGTGGCCGGTACTTCACGCTCGAAGCTGGCAAGCCCACGGGCTGCAACCCGCTGCAGCGCGAGCCGACACCGGCACGCATCCAGTTTTGGGAGCAGTTGATCCGCACCTGCATCGCCACGCCGGCCATGCCGCTGCTGCCGGCCGACGAGCGTGCCATCGCCGATGCGGTCAAGGCTGTGGCGATGATGCCGGCGCCACTGCGCCGCTTCTCGACCGTGCGGCAGAACCTACCCAAGGCGGGCGAGAACAGCCTCTTCGAGCGACTCGGCCGCTGGTGCCAGGGCGGCGCGCTCGGCTGGGTCTTCGATCAGGCTGACGACCGCCTGCTCGATCTGCACGCGGCCAACGTCATCGGCTTCGACACTACCGAGTTCCTCGACCTGCCCGAGGTCCGCACGCCGGTCATGATGTACCTGCTGCAAGTGATGGAAGAGCTCGTCAACGGCGAGCGGCTGATCTACGTGATCTCGGAGTTCTGGAAGGCGCTCGACCACGAGATCTTCAGCGACTTTGCCAAGCAGAAGCAGAAAACGATCCGCAAGCAGAACGGGCTCGGCATCTTCGACACTCAGAGCCCGTCCGACGTGCTGCGCCACCCAATCGGCCGCACGATGATCGAGCAGAGCGTGACCAAGATCTTCTTGGCCAACCCGGAGGCGGTGCGCGAGGAGTACGTCGACGGTTTCGGCCTGACGCAGGCCGAGTTCGACATCGTGCGCAGCCTGGGTGTGCAGGGCGGCCGGCGCTTCCTGGTCAAGCAGGGCCACGCCAGCGCGATCTGCGAACTGGACCTCGCCGGACTCGAGGACTTCATCACCGTGCTCTCGGCGACCACCGACAACGTGGCCCTGCTCGACGCCGTGCGCGAACGGCATGGCAACGATCCGTTTCAATGGCTTCCGGTTCTCCTTAGTGAGGTTCACGATCGCAGGTTTCGTACCTCCAGGAGAGCCGCATGAGAGCTGTTCGTCATCTCCTCGCGCTGGGCGCGCTGGCACTCGCAGCCACTACCGCCAGCGCGCAGTTCGTCAAGGGCAACGAAGCCGTCAAGGTGATGCCCGATGGGACCAAGAAGGTCGAGACGCCTCCGCTGCCGACCGCATCACTCGGTGCACCGTGCCCGGCAGCGAAGTCAGGTTGTGCTGGCGGTGGCTGGAAGATGCTGGAGAGTCAGTCCGGTCTGGTCGAGTGCACGGAAGTCTTCGCCCGGCCAGGAACCTGTCGCGAATCGACCTACGGCACCGAGAAGCGCTCGCGGGTATGGATCGTCAAGGTCAAGGGTGAGTGGACGCAGTGCGAGCGACCGGACATCTCCGGCAAGTGCATCAGCCTCAAGGGCTTCCCGATCAGCGCCGTTCAGTAGAAGGGGGAGTAGCGATGTTCGCCTGGGTCGGTTCTCAGTTCGATGCGGTCCTAAACACCTATGTGCTCGGTGTCGTGACCGCACTGATGGCGGGTATCGCTCCCATTGCGCTGACCGCGATGACGCTCTGGGTCACGCTGTACGGCTGGGCCGTCTTGCGCAACGAAGTCTCCGAGACCGTGCCGACCTTCCTCTGGAAGGTGTTCAAGATTGGACTGGTCCTCGCGTTCGCACTGCAATCCGGCTTCTACATCTCCAACGTGTCCGACTCGGCCAACGCACTGGCAACTGGTGTTGCAACCACGTTCCTGCCCGCGGCAGCGGACCCGATGGCGATCACCTCGCCCTACGTGTTGCTAGACAACTTCAACGACGAGGCCAGCAAGCTGGTGCTCGACCTCTTGAAGGACGCCGGAATCATGCGTCTTGATCTGCTGTTTGCGGCGGTGGTCTGCTCCATCGGGAACGTCGTGTTCTTGTGCATTGCGCTGTTCGTCGTGACGCTGGCCAAGCTCTTCCTGACCTTTGTGATCGCCATCGGTCCGCTGTTCGTACTGTGTCTCGCGTGGCGTCCGACAGCCCGGTTCTTCGATAGTTGGCTCTCGATGGTCCTGAACGCTGTCGTGCTGACCTGGTTTGCATTCTTTGCACTTGGCCTGAGCGCGTTCATGGGTGACGCGCTCGTGCAGGCCATCCAAGTCAACGGCGGCTTCCTGGGCCCGACCTTCAACGTCGTCGGCGAGAGCCTGAAGTACTGCGTCGTCATGATCCTCATGGCGATCATCTGCTTCCAGGCCCCCAGCCTTGCCTCTGCACTCACGGGCGGCGCCGCAGTCCAGCAGGGCATCCAGATGATCCAGAACGCCATGATGGTCTCGGGCCTGCGCTCGGCATCCTCCGCACGGGGCGCCGGAGCCGCAGGCGCAGCCGGCGGTGTCGTTCGTGCCGGCGCCGGTCTGCCCTATGCGGCGGGCCAGGCCACGGGCGCCGCGGCTGTTGCGACCGGCCGGGCCGCAGGAACCGTGGCCGCCGGTGCCGGCGCCGTGGTCCGCCAGGGATACGGCGCGGTGCGAACCGCTGCCTACAAGCTCGCCGCGTTGCGCGGTCGGGCATGAACTTCAACCAGCGTCAACCAGCACAGGAGCGAAACCATGCACACACGTCTCAAGGTCGCTGCCGCCGTCCTCATCGCCATCGGCGCCAGTGGCGCCCGCGCACAGGGCATCCCGGTCATCGATGTTGCCAACCTGGTCCAGACGATTCAGCAGGTGCTCGATGGCATCACGCAGATCAACAACCAGGTCCAGCAGATCAACCAGCTGCAGAGCCAGATCAACAGCATCAACGGCATCCGTAATCTGGGCAACGTGTTCAACAACCCGCTGCTGAAGAACTACGTGCCCGCCGAGGCCTACACCTACGTCAACGCGATCAATACCTCGGGCTACTCTGGCCTGAACGCCACGGCCAAGGCGCTGCGCGACGTGGGCATGGTCTACAACTGCATGGACCTCGCCGGTGACGCGCGCACCAGCTGCCAGGCAGCCCTGGCGCAGCCGTACCAGCAGAAGGGCCTGCTGCAGGACGCGATGAAGTCCGCCGCTGGTCGCCTGTCGCAGATCCAGTCGCTGATGGGCCAAATCAACGCCACCACCGACCAGAAGGCGGTGCAGGAAGTCCAGGCCCGCATCGGCGCCGAGAACGCGCTGCTGGCGCATGAGATGTCCCAGGTGCAGATGCTGCAGGGCATGGCCGACAGCGAGGAGCGCATTGCCCGGTCGCGCGAGCGGGAGCGCCAGTACCAAATGCTCACGCGCACCGGGAAGGTGGCCGACTACCTCCCCTGATGCCTGATCACTGAACCGCTGCGTCCGGTGCGGCCCGAAGGCCGCGCGCAGCCCAACCGAGGTCTCCCCATGAGTGCCGTCCTGACGCCAGGAAGAGCCGCTGCATTGCCTGATCGCTCCCGCGACCATCGCCAGGCCGCTGCCGAGACGACGACGATCGACGCCAATCGCGCGTGGGAAGTCGACCGTGCGTTGATGTTGGAACGTTCGGAGCGCCGCGCCTGGTGGGTGGCCATCGCCGGCCTCGTGCTGGGCCTCATCGGCATCGCAGCGGTCTTCGTCCAGGGCCCGCTGCGCCGTGTGGTCGAGATCCCCATCGTCGTCGACCGCGTCACCGGCGAGGCGACCATCCAGCAGCGTCTGGCCGTCGAGACGATCCCGCCGATGGAGGCGCTGGACAAGCACAACCTCGCGACCTTCGTCCGTGCACGCGAGGGCTACAGCTGGATGTTCCTGCAGCGCGACTTCGACCAGGTGGCGCGCATGGCGGTGCCGGCGGTCTTCGCCGACTACAACCGCCAGTTTGAGGGCGACGCAGCCCTGCAGAAGAAGATCGGCGCCGCGGAAGACTGGCGCATCAACGTCATCGGCGTGCGCCTGGCGGCGTCCGGCCGCGCCGGCAACAAGGGCGAGGCCACGGTCACCTACGACAGGGTGGTACGCCTGACGGACCGCAACCTGCCCGACGTGGCCAGCGTCGTCTACCAGTACCAGCCCAAGGTGCTGGCCAAGGAGCGCGACCGGCTCGAGAACCCGTTCGGCTTCGTCGTCACCGCCTATCGGTCCGATCCCGAGATCAACACCGCCGCACCGGGGGCCAAGCCATGAAGCCGCTGGCCTGGCTGGCCGCCCTGGGCTGCGTCGCGGTATACGGCTCCACGATGGCCGCGGCGGAGCCTACGGACCCGCGGCTCCGCGAGGTGGTCTACGACCCGCGCACCGTCGTCACCGTCCCGGTCAAGCGCGGCGTCGTGACGCTGGTCGTGCTCGATGCCGACGAGGCGATCACCGAGGTAGCCGCCGGTCTGGGTGGCGACTGCACGAAGGCCGATGCCGCATGGTGCGTCGCAGCCCAGCCCGGAGGCCGGAACCTGTTCGTCAAGGCCAAGAGCTCGGCCAGCGCCGCGAACACCTTGGCCGTGGTCACCGACCGCCGCACGCATAGCTTCCGCTTCGTCGTGCTGGCAGACGGCGACCCGAAGCCGCCGGTCTACCGCCTCGTAGTCAAGGCACCGGACCGGATGGCCCCCCCGGCGCGTCTCGCGCTGCGCGACGCGGCGCCACTGATGGCGTTGCCGGTGGTGCCCCCACCCCCGTCACCGCATCAGGTCGTCGCCGAGCGCCTCCAGGCCAAGCCGCAGGTGATGAATACCCAGTACTCGATCGCCGAGGGCGCCGGCTCTCAGGACATCGTTCCGACGCTGGTCTACGACGACGGGCGCTTCACCTACCTGCGCTTCCCCGGCAACCGCGAGGTACCGGCCGTGTTCCATGTCCTGGGTGACGGCAGCGAGACGCTCGTCAACGCCCGCATGGAGGACGACCTGCTCGTGGTGGACCGCGTCAGCCGGCGGCTGATGCTGCGGGCCGGCTCCGCCGTCGTCGGTCTATGGAACGAAGCCTTCGATCTGGACGGCAGGCCCCCGGGCGACGGCACGACGGTGCCCGGCGTGCAGCGCGTGTTGAGGGCCGATGTCAGTGGCAACAACGCGCCCTCCGACGACCGCAAGGGAGCGACACCATGACGCACGACCAGAACGATCCGCGCGACCGCGATCCAAACTTGGGCGCTGACCGCGAACCCGACGGCAACGCCATCTCGCCGCTGCCCGGCGAGCCGGGCATCCCCAACGTCGCCGCCCGACAGCGTGTTTCGATGTCGAAGAAGGGGCTGCTGGCGGTGGCACTGCTCGTCGGCTCCCTGGTCGCGGTGGCGGCCGTCACCATCCAGCGCTTCTCGTCCAGCGGCCAGAAGGCCGAGGACGCGGAGTCGAAGCTAGTGCGCGACAAGCCAGCCGCCGCCACGGCCGAACCACGCAGGCTTGAGATGCCGCCCGCGCCAACCGCGAGTGCCGCGGTGGCGACAGCTCCCCGCATCCCCGCCCTGACACCCACGGCCGACGAACTGGCCGAGCCCATCGGAGTTCGCCGCACCGGATCGGGTGCACCGACATCGGGTGCCCCGAAGGTGGCCCCGCCCGAGGATGCCCCCGTCCTGCTGGTGACCACCCGGCCGGGGGCACTCCCGGCGCCGGGGGCCGCCACCCGAAGGGCGGATGCCTCAGCACCCCCGATCGAGGGAACAGCCGCACCAGAGGCTGCCGATCCGAACGATCCGATTGCGGCGACGTCGCGCAACCTCCAGGGATACCAGCGCCAGTTGCAGGGCCTGCTCGACAACCTCACGAAGACTGCGGCGCTGGCCACGGGCCAGGCCACCGGGCAGATGCCCTCGGGGGCCCTCCTCGGCGGGCCCCCGATGGCGGGCCCCGCACCCATCGGGGCATCCCCTGCAGGGAGTGGCCTGTTCGGGGGCCAGCTCCAGGGCTCCGCCACTCTGAAGGTGGCTGCCTCGATGCTGGGCAATCGCAGCCTGACGCTGCCCAGGGGCACGGCCTTCACCTGTGCACTCAAGACCAAGGTGATCAGCGCCACCTCGGGCCTCGTAGGCTGCCAGGTACAGCGCAACGTCTTCAGCGACGACGGCCGCGTGCTGCTCATCGAACGCGGGTCCCACCTTGACGGCGAATACCGCATTGCCTCGGTGAGGCCCGGCACCGTCCGCATCCCCGTACTCTGGACCCGCATCCGCACGCCGCTGGGCGTCACGGTGGACATCGACTCCCCCGGCACCGGCCAAGTCGGCGAGTCCGGCATCGACGGCTACGTCGACAACCGCTGGGGCGAGCGTATCGGCGCAGCCATGCTGCTGTCGCTGATCGACGACTCGGTGAAGCTGGTCATCCAGAACCAGGCCAGCGACCGGCAGGCCGACACCATCGTGCTGCCATCGACCACGGCCAACACCAGCAAGCTGGCCGAGAAGGTGCTGGCGCCGCTGATCTACCAGAACCAGGGCGGCATCGTCGGCATCTACGTCGCCCGCGACGTGGACTTCTCGTCGGTGTACGAGTTGAAGCCCACGGCTGCCGCACCGGCTGGCGAGGTCAGGCCATGAACCAGCACACCTGTGAGCGCGAGGGCCTGGTGAACCTGGATGCGGGCTGGTGCGGCGATGCCACGTCGGTCGTCGAGTTCCTGCGACCTCTGCGCGAGCAACTCGATGCGCCCGGCGTGCTGGAGGTCTGCGTGAACCGACCTGGCGAACTGCTCGTTGAGACGGTGCGCGGCTGGCAGACCGTGCCGGCGCCGGAGATGACGCAGGAGCGCTGCCTATCACTGGCCACCGCGGTGGCCACCTTCTGCGACCAGCAGGTCAACCAGGAACGGCCGCTGCTGTCCGCCACGCTGCCCAGCGGCGAGCGCATCCAGTTCGTCATCCCTCCAGCCGTGCCGCGCGGCACCGTGTCGATCACGGTGCGCAACCCGTCGCACCTGATCAAGCGGCTCGATGACTTCGAGCGCGAAGGCCTATTCGAGCGCACGGCCACCGTGACGCGCACTCCGAACGCGGAACTGCTTCCCTTCGAGCGCGAACTGGTCGAGCTGAAGGACGCCGGCCGCTATGCCGAGTTCCTGCGCCTGGCGGTGCGCAAGCACCAGACCATCGTGGTCAGCGGCAAGACCGGCTCGGGCAAGACCACCTTCATGAAGGGCCTCGTTGAAGAGGTGCCCAAGCACGAGCGCCTGATCACGATCCAGGACACGGCCGAGCTGACGTTGCCGAACCACCCGAACGTCGTGCACCTGTTCTACAGCAAGGATGCACAGGGGACAGCAAAGGTCACGGCCAAATCGCTGCTCGAAGCCTGCCTGCGCATGAAGCCCGACCGCATCTTTCTGGCTGAGGTGCGCGGCGACGAGTGCTTCTACTTCGTGCGCCTGGCGGCCTCGGGTCACCCGGGCAGCATCACGAGCGTGCACGCGGGCAGCTGCGCGCTCGCCTTCGAACAGATGTCGCTGATGATCCGAGAGACCGGCGCCGGCGGCGGCCTGCGCATGGACGAGATCAAGTGGCTGCTGAGCGTGGTGGTCGACGTGATCGTGCAGTTCGATCGCGACGAGCGCGGGCGCTTCATCTCCGAGATCCTCTACGAGCCCCGACGCCAGCGGCTCGGCCGATGGGATCAGCAGGCCGCGGCATGAGCAGCGTCGCAACCCTGCCGTTCTCGGCCTGGCCCACGGGCCGCAAGGTCGCGGCGGGCGCTTTCGCCGTCATCGGCTACGCGGCGTTGGCCTGCGCGGCGGTCTACCTGGCCGGCGTGCTGTTCCTGGTGCTGAACAAGGCGAACCCGAAGCAGGCCCAGTTCGCCAGCATCGTTCACTACTGGAACCTCTACGCGGACGATGCCCAGCTGCGCAAGAAGCTGCATCTCGCGATCGGCGCCTCGGGGATCGGCCTGTTGATCCTGCTGCCAGCAGGTCTGGTTGCCGCTGCCCGACCACGCCGCGCACTGCACGGCGATGCCCGGTTCGCCAGCCCGGCCGAGGTCGATCACGCGGGGCTCACCGGCAGCGACGGGCAGCCGGGCATCCTGATCGGCCGGCACCGGGGCAAGTTCTTGACGCTGCCCGGCCAGCTCTCCGTGATGCTGTCGGCGCCCACCCGCAGCGGCAAGGGCGTCGGGGTCGTCATTCCCAACCTGCTGAACTGGCCCGACTCGGTCGTGGTGCTCGACATCAAGGGCGAGAACTACGACATCACGGCCGGCTACCGCGCCGCACACGGCCAGGCGGTCTACGCCTTCTCGCCCTTCGACGAGGACGCGCGCAGCCACCGCTGGAACCCGCTGACCGCCGTGCGCCCCAGCCCGCTGCACCGCGTAGGCGACCTGCTCACCATCGGCCAGGTCTTCTTCCCCAACGATGGCGGCGGCACCTCGTCGGAAGCCTTCTTCAACGACCAGGCGCGCAACCTGTTCCTCGGCCTGGGCCTCGTCCTCCTCGAAACCCCCTCGCTCCCGCGCACCATCGGCGAGATGCTGCGCCAGTCCTCGGGCAAGGGTCGGTCCCTCAAGGACCACCTGAGCGGACTGATTACACAACGCCGCGAGGAAGGTAACCCTCTGTCGGACGAGTGCGCCGATGCCCTGCAGCGCCTGCTGTCGAACTCGGAGAACACGCTGTCCAGCGTGGTCGCCACCTTCAACGCGCCCCTGACGATCTTCGCGGACGCGGTGGTCGACGCAGCCACCAGCGCCGACGACTTCAAGCTCGACGATGTTCGTCGCCGCCGCATGTCGGTCTACGTGCGCATCCCGCCGAACCGGCTGGCCAACGCCCGGCCACTGCTGAACCTGTTCTTCTCGCAACTCGTCAGCCTGAATACTCAGCACCTCCCTGAGCAGGACCCGACGCTGATAGTTCAGTGCCTGCTGGTCAACGACGAGTTCACGGCGATGGGCCGGGTGGGCGTCATCACCACTGCCGCCGCCTTCCTCGCGGGCTACAACCTGCGGCTGCTGACGGTGGTGCAGGCCATGTCGCAGCTCGATGCGGTCTACGGCGACAAGGAAGCCCGCACCTTCGCCACCAACCACGGCCTGCAGATCCTGTACGCCCCGCGCGAGCAGCGCGATGCCGACGAGTACAGCGCCATGCTTGGCCACTTCACCGAGCGCGCCACCTCCCGCGGGCGCAGCCGGTCATTCGGCGGCCATGGGAGCAGCACCGTCAGCCGTAATGAGAGCGAGCAGCGCCGCGCGCTGCTGCTGCCGCAGGAGTTCAAGGAACTGGGCAGCGAACGGCTGGTGGTGATCTTCGAGAACTGCAAGCCGATCCTCGGCGAGAAGATTCGGTACTACCGCGACCGGGCCTTCACGTCGCGCCTGCTGCCGGCACCTTCGGTGCCGCGCATGAACATGGACCTGCACCTGGCCCGCGTGCAGGAGCGCTGGCGCTACGCCGACGATGAGCTGAGCCCGGGCGATGGCTTGGACTATGAGCAACTGGCCTATGACATGAGCCGGCTGCCCGAACTCGCCGACGCAGAGCCCGGCCAGGTCGCCGAAGGCATCCTCGATTTCATGGTCGGCCCTCGGCCGGGCGGATCCTCGATCGGCGGCGCGATCGAAGCCGTCGCCGACGAGGACGGCGTCCTACTCAGCGAAGACAGCGGAGTGGTCATCGCCGAACTGTCAGCCATCGAACGCGCCGATATCACCTAGACCCGGGAGCAACGCCATGCGAACCCGCATCGCCCTCACACCCTTCGTGCCCTGGCTCTTCGCGCTGGCCTCGTGCAGTTCCCCGCCGAAGCCGCCGACGGTCGACGAGTCGCAGAAGCGGCCAGTGAACTCCCAGGTGGCCGTCGAGCTGCAGGTCTGCAAGAACGACCTGCAGAACACCCGCCTGCTCGCCACCGAGGCCAGCCGCATCGCGGAGACCACCTCGGCCACGTTGGCGAACATGGCGGCGCGCCAGCAACTTCTGGCCGCCATGCAGGCTCCAGCCGCCCAGCAAGTCAAGGCCAACAGTGTCTTCACAGTGCGGTTCGACTTCGGCAGCACGCGCGTGGCCATCCCGCCCGATGTCACCGCGGCCCTTGTCGAAGATGCGAAGGCGTCTCCGATGGTCCTGCTGCGAGGGCGCACCGATGGCACCACCGACGCGCCGGCCGAAAGCCGTATTGCCCGGGAGCGGGCGGCGGCGGTGCGTGACTACCTCGTGGCCGCGGGCGTGGACCCGGCCCGCATCCGCGCTACCTATCAGCCGGCTGGCGACCACGTCGCCGACAACGCCAGCGCCGGAGGCCGCAGCCTGAACCGCCGTGTCGAGATCGAGCTGTACCGGGCGCTGCCGGTAGCGCTGAGCGCGACAGCCGTCGCCCAGCCCTGAGCCCCCACCTCACTCAACACCCCGAGGTCACCATGGACGCAGACAACTCCCCAGCCCGCCAGGGCGTGCCGACCCAGGGCGGTACCGTCGAGCCCGCGAACCGTGCACCGGTGGCCATCGCGAAGTTCCAGACGCCGGAGCCGGAACCTGGCGAACGCTACGAGTTGCGAGACCCCTTCGCCGAGGTGACCTACCGCGCCAACACCTTCCCCGAGATGGTCGCCAAGGCGGACCAGCTGGGCAGCACACGCTTCGTCGCCGTGGCCGAGGACGGTAAGCGCACAACGATGCAGAAGGTCGACGGCGGGTGGCAACGCGGTGAGCAGCGTCCTGCGCGGCCCGAGCGGCCGCTGGACCCGGGTCCGGCGCGCGACGAGGTTCCAGAGGCCGCAAGCTCGGCCGCAGCACCTGGCGCCAGCAAGGCCACGGCGCCGCCGGAACAGGACGTTGCCAAGTCCGTGGCGAAGATCGACACCCAGGCCGAACGCGCGGCGCTCCTCGCGCGCCTCGAAGCCGCGCTGACGGAGCGCTACATCATCAAGCGGGCTCCGGTGACGATGGGCGACGTGACCATCGGCCGCACCGAATACCGCTTTCGCGGCGACACCTCCCGCGTGGCCTTCACCGAGTCGACGTTTCGCCTCGCCACCGACACCAACAGCCCCTCGGTCGCTCGGTCGATGGTCGATGTGGCCGAGGCGCGCAACTGGAAGGCGCTGCGAGTGTCCGGCAACGAGGACTTCAAGCGCATGGTCTGGCTCGAGGCATCCGTGCGCGGCGTGAAGACCCTGGGCTACGAGCCGAACCCCAGTGACCTGGAAGTGCTGAAGCGCGAGCGCGAGGCGCGCCAAGTCAACCGCATCGAACCGGCCCGGGATGCGAGTGGCGGTGCAGCGGCAGCGCCGGCCGAGAAGGCATCCGCCCGCGGCGGCGGTGGTCGCAAGGCAGTGCTCGCCGCCATCGAGGCGGTGCTGGTTGCCAAGAAGGTGCCCGAGAAGCAGCGCGCCGCCGTGATCGCCGCCGCGACCGAAAAACTGGCCCAGCGCATCCGCGACGGCCAAGTGCCCAAGGTGAAGGTCTACGACAAGGCCGCGCCGTCGCAGCGACCCGTCGTCGTCCCCGCGCCTGAGATGCAGCGCTCGCGCGACCGCGCCGCGCCGGCACCGGCGCGGTAAGGCCACGCCCGTGGAGACTTCGGCCCGTGGCATCGCGGCACCTGCCGCGTTGTACGAGATCGCCGGCCGGCGCTTCGAGATCGGGTCGCGAGGGTTCGCAGATGCCGTCGCCGACGCCCACGCGGCCCACCAGCGCCCACGTTGCTTGTGCCAGGTCGAAGGCGTCGAGATGTACGTGGCGCGCTTTGGCGAGGGCTACATCGTCAAGCGCATGCCCGACACGGGCAGCCACCACGCCCCCGACTGCCCGTCCTACGAGCCGCCGACCGAGTTCTCCGGCCTGGGGCAGGTGCTGGGCAGCGCGATCACCGAAGACCCGGCAACCGGGGAGACGACGCTCAGGCTCGACTTCCCGCTGACCAAGATGCCGGGACGATCGCAGATGCCACCCAGCGGTAGCGACAGCGACAGCGTCGTCAGCGACGGCACCAGGCTCTCATTGCGCGGCCTGCTGCACTACCTGTGGGACCAGGCTGAACTGACACGCTGGCATCCAGGCTTCGCTGGAAAGAGGACCTGGGCCACAGTGCGAAGGCACCTTCTCCAGGCGGCCGAACGCAAGCTCGCTCGCGGTAGCCCATTGCGCACCCGTCTCTACGTGCCGGAGCCGTTCGCGCCAGACCAACGCGATGCAATCAACGCCCGGCGCCTGGCGCATTGGCAGCCTGCCGTGGCAGCGCCCGGGAGACTCCAGCAGCTGATGCTTCTGATCGGGGAGGTGAAGGAAATCGTCCCGGCGCGATACGGGTTCAAGGCGGTGGTGAAGCACCTCCCAGACCAGGCCTTCGCGATCGACGAGCATCTGTACCGACGGCTCGGACGCCGCTTCGAGTCTGAACTGGCGCTTTGGGGGGCCGCGGACGACATCCACATGATGATGGTCGCGACCTTCAGCGTTGCCGCGACGGGCGTCCCCACCATCGCGGAACTGTCGTTGATGCCGGCAACGCGGCATTGGCTGCCTGTCGAAGACGGATTCGAGAAGCAGCTCATTGAGCAACTGGTCGCTCAAGGGCGATCCTTCGTGAAGGGACTGCGCTACAACCTGGGCAAGGTCAGCGCGCTGGCGTGCGCAGCGCTCACCGACTGCGAGGGCTCAACACCCTCGCTGTACATCGTTGACGCTGGCAGCCAGGACCGTGAACAGCACCGTCAGGCCCCCTCGCCTTCGGGTTCAGTGTGGCTGTGGAATCCATCTTTCGAGGCGATGCCATCGTTCCCGCCAAGGCACCCAAGTCAGCCGAGAGCAGCTGAGACCGCCGTCGAATGCCGGTAGACATGCGGTTGTCGGCAACCGAACCGGGATGGTATAAATCATCGGACGCTTACTTCGTTCGACCTAGGATTCATAACATGCCCGCCCCGACCGCTTCAACCCAGCGCAGCCAGGCGCTGGCGCTGCTCAAGCGACGGGGGCTGCTCCGGCTGGCAGAGTTTGGCGAGGCGGGCATCACCGCCACGACCGTCAGCCGCATGGAGCGCGCCGGCGAGGTCGTGCGCCTCGCCCGCGGCCTGTACCAACTCGCCGACGCCGCGCTTGATCCGCAGCAGTCGCTGGCTGAGGCGGCGCGGCTCGTACCTAGAGGCGTCATCTGCCTGGCGTCTGCACTGGCGTTCCACGGCCTGACCGACCAGATGCCGCCGAAGGTCTGGATCGCCATCGGGCGCAAGGACTGGCGGCCTCGGGTCACCTATCCACCGATCCGAATCGCCCGGTTCTCTGACGAGCTGCTTCAACGCAGCGTTGAACACAAGAAGATCGCCGGCACGCCCGTGCCTGTCTTCGGCGTAGCCAAGACCGTGGCCGACCTGTTCCGCTACCGCCGAACAGTGGGCGATGCCCTCGCTGTCGAGGGCCTGCGCCAAGCGCTGCGGCAGCGCAAGGCCACGCCAGCAGAAATCGCCCGCGAAGCCAACGCAGCGGGCGTCTGGGCCACGATGGAGCCCTACGTGATGGCGCTGACCAGCGATGCCTGATCACCCGCGCAACATGGGCGCCTCGGTGCGCCAGCGGCTGCTCAACCTGGCGCATGCACGCGGCCAGCGGCATCGTCAATGACGCCAACGACTGGGCAGTCGAAACCGTGGGCAACCCGCGTTACCCGCTCGAACTGCTGCTGCGCGTGATCACGGTGAGCGTCGAGACGATGAAGATCGTGCGTGCGCTGCCGCCGCTGGTGATCTGACGCGGCCCGGCCGATCAGGCCATGGCGAAGAGGTTCACCACCTTGGTGTCGGTTGGATCCTCTTCGTCACCGAGCAGATTGCGCAGCAGCTTCGGCTGCACGCACATCTTGCGGGCGACGGCGGCGAGCGGCACGCCCATCTCGTCGGTCATCATGCGCAGGCCGTCCTTCACCATCTCGGGCTGCTCCACCGGCATGAATTCGTCTTCGCGCTCCTCGATGGCCTCGCCATGGCGCTTGAGCGAGATGTAGCCGGCGCGCACCTGGTCGTCGGAGAACACGCCGAGTTGACGGCCGCGGTACAGCAGCGCTGACTTGGACACGCCCCAGCGTTGCTTCAGCTGGCTCATGTAGTCCCAATTGATCCTCGATCCGCGCAGCGCGCGATGGCTTTCGGCCAGGAACGACGCACGCGGCAGCAAGAACGAGCTCGCGAAGCGGTTGGCCTGGGTCTCGGTCAGACGGTCACCAGTAAGCACGCCGATGTGCAGCGCGAAATGCCCCAGCTCATGGGCGATACCAAAGCGCGCGCGGCACGCCGACCGCCCGGAGCCGTTCAGCGCAATCACAGGACGCCGCGTTGCGAACGACACGGCGTCGACTTCATTGGCCAGGCCGTTCACACGCATGACAACCGCGCCGGCGTTCTCGGCCACGCGAGTGATGTTGCTGATCGGCCCCCAGCCGAGGCCCCAGGCACTTCGGCACTGCTCGGCACCACGCTCGATCGATTCTTCGGAGGTCGGATCCGCCTCGGCGATGCGGTAGCCGGGCATGTCGAGGTGCTCTTCGAGCACGCACACCAGTCGCTTGAGCATCTCGCCGCGCGCACGGGCGTACTGACGCAGGGCCACCTTGGTGGTCAGCTGCTTGCGGAAGTGACACTGCTCTTCGGTGAGCGGCATCGGGTCTACGTGCCGCAGGAACTCGGGATGGATGCCCAGGTGCTCAACGAGCGCCTGCTCCAGAGAAGCAGAGACCGGCTCGGCGCCGGTCTCCACACGACTCAGATACTGCTTGGACTTGTCGAGCCGCTCGCCCAGGTCGGTGAGGGACAAGCCATTGAACAGCCGCGCGAGACGGATATTCGAGTAGATGATCTGGCTCATGGCCCTGCAGATGCGACTGCCTCGTCATCGTCGTCACGGCGGCGCTTCGGCGCGATGACCGGCTTCGGAACCTCGACGGCTGCCGGCAGCGAAGGGGTGGCTTCGCCGATGCGGCGCACACCGCCAGAGATCCAGCGGCAAACCACTTGGTCGGCGTTGGAGAACCCAAGCAGCTCGACGCGAGGGTCACTGGACTCATCGGCCCCGCAGTCGATGACGAAGACAAATCGCGCAGCTTCGCCGGGCTCGGCTTCATCCAACAACGGCATTTGGAACAGGTGGGTTTCCAGGACCGCGCGCTTCTTCGGCGCATCGGCATCGTCGTTGCTGAACCGGCATGGGATGCCGTTGATCGCGAACACGATGTCGAGGCCACCGTTCATGACCTTCAGCCACGGGTGCCGGCCAGACAGGTACTCGAGCATGATGCGTTGCTTCTGTCGGCCGAAGCGCGCAGTGCCGCGGGTGTAGGGTGTGTCAGTGTCCCGGACCAGATCGTCTTCCGTGGCTCGCCACTCCTCGAGCAGCCAAGAGGCGACGAGCTGCAGGCACTCCTCCTTGAGTTCGGAGGGAAGGCGACCGTCAGAGGGTTTCAAGACCAACATGGTTTGTGCAATCCAGGAAGAACGTCAACGCATTATGTGCGTTTTCATCGATCCGTCAACCTCACGCCCTTCCAGGGGCTGCTGCACCTCAGCGATCGGCACGACTCGTTGTCCGTTCACCCATACGTCGCCGCCAGCAACCTCGATCAGCATGGCGCCGAACGCGCTCTGCCATAGGTAGCGCAGCACTCCCTCTGTCGCCAGATCGAGCGTCGATTGGTCTGCGGGTTGGACCCCGAGCAAGACCTCGGGCAGCATGGGCGCGTTCATGGCGGTGAGGCGACAACAGAGGCACAAGCAAATACTGTACATCTATCCAGTATCTTTGCCCTCGTCCGATCCCGAAACTGCGCCCGTACCTCCCGTCAGCGTGATCGACCATCGGATCCCGAAGGTCGCGTCAGCGGATCAGGCCCAACATCACCGCGCGTCAGCAGGCCCGTGCGCTCCATGCCGTTCGCATAGCTGTTGATCGCTGCCGAAAGTTGCCGATCGCCCGCATCGCCAGACTTGGCCAGCGCTGTGGCAATCACCTGCCAGGCCCTCTGCGCCTCAGCCAGCGTGGCTTCCGTGCGAGCGCCACTCTTCGCGGCAGGTCTCGTGGTCCGCAGCCGTCCATCCTCGCGCGCCTTCATCCGCCACAAGGGGTCGTAGTTCCGACTCCTACCGCGAGTAGCCTGTCGCGTCGCCTCAGCTTCGATGCCGTACCCACGCAGCTTCTCAGCGAAGGTCTCGCGCCACCGGTGCAGGTCGGCCTTGCGCGGGTTCAGGCGCTTGCCGGACTTGGACTCCGCGCGCACGCTGATGTGCACGTGCGGATTGGCCTGGTGATCGTGCAGGACCATCACGTACTTGTGGTCCGCCAACTCGGCTTGGGCGAACTCGCGCGCCGCGCGCTGCACCGTCAACGGATCGGTGCCGTGCGGCATCGACAGCATGATGTTGAAGGCCTCGCGCCGGTGACCGGGTTCGGCGTCATCGGGGATCAGTGAGCCACCGAAGCGCCATTCATCGGCCAGATCGCGCAAGGTGTCCTTGCCGCGCATCGTCTCGCCCCGCTGGTCCTCGATTTCCAGCCGGCCGTTCTTGCTGATGTAGCGGAAGTGCGCAGCGATGGCCTTCATGCCGCGCCCGCCGCCGGTCACCTTCACCATCACCTGCGGCGCACGGCGAACCACCGTCGCCTCGATGCGCTTGCGGATGGCTGCAGCGCGAAGGCGTGCCGCGTCCCCGCTAAGCCTGGGTTGCGGTTTCACCTTGACAACCCGATTGCCTGGGTAGAACAGCCGATCGCCCCAGGTAATCAGGATGCCGTCGATGTTGGGGGCTTGAGCCATGGGGAACTCCTTTCGTCACGGGGCTGATCGAGCCGTGGGCCGAGTGCTGCGGCTCTGTGGCTGCAGGTCGGCCAAGACACGGGCGGCCAACTCGAGGTGGCGGCGCACGTCACCGGCCAGCGTGTCCAACATCTCCCGATAGGGCCTGGCCGGCTCCACGTTGGCCTGGCGCAGCAGGGCCGTGAGGCGGTGGACGTTGCGGCTGAGGGTCGACAGTTCGGCGCAGGAAGCCAACAACGTGGCGATGTGTTCTGCCCGGCCCCCACCGGCGGACAGCACGGGCACGTTGGCGATGAGACCGGCCAGGTAGGCGCCGCGCGAGAGGCCTGCGGCACGCGCGCCAGCACCGAGCTGACGAGCCTCCTCGGCGGACATCCGAATCGACAGCTTGACGCTGGCGGCACCTGCAGAGTCTGCGGTAGGCGCATCCATGCGGCCGGCTTCGCCATCGGCTGCAAGCCCGAGATCGCGCGCCACCGCACTGCGGACCAGCACCGACACGCTCACCCGTTCCGCCTGCGCACGCGCCACCAGCGCGGCCTTCAAGCCGCGCATCTCGACCGTGACGAAGTCATGGGCAGTGGTGTTCATGAGCCGACGAATGGAGGGGTCCGAAGCGCTTGTGAATCTGGCGGCAGGCCGCCTATCTCTGCACTCACCTTGAAGACCAGTATTGGCTCGGATCGAGGCAGCTTGCCTGCGAGATTCGGGCCGAAATGCTGCGCGGTCGCGGCCCGTAGCCACTCCTACGATGGGCTCTGCATAGCCAATGCCTCAGCGATGCATACGCGGTGGTTAAGCGATGCGTAGACGCTGCACAAGGCTGACCAACCAGTAGTCAGCCGTTGCACAAGCAGCGCAGCGCTTGCACAGCGACTGCATAGCGACTGACTCGGAAAGGAGCCGATGAATCTGGTCCCCATCCGCCCTCCGGGCCCTAACGCGCGCAAGGCTCGATCGTTCTCTTTGCAGATCCTTCAACTCAGGGCGCAGGGCTACACCTTCGAGGCGATCCGAGAGGCACTGGCGGCCGCCGGCGTGCGCGTGAGCAACAGCACGGTCCAACGGGAGGCGGCCAGGGCCGCAGGGCATCCGCCGGCAGCCGCGTCGGCAGACGAAGCTGGAGGACATCGACGCGCATTGCAGCCAGTTCCCGTGCCAGGTGCGTTAGCCCATGCCTCGGAACCTGCCTCTTCATCAGCACTCGCATCAGCCGCCATCCGGCGCGACGCCCTTTCAAGCACATCGGCCGGCCGCATCAGCGGCAAGGAAAGCGCCGAAGCCTTCTTCAACGCCCACCCGAGCAACCCCCTCTTCGCTGCCAAGGAGTCCCCATGAAACTAGCCGTCATCAACTTCTCGGGCAACGTAGGCAAGACGACGGTGGCCCGTCACCTGCTCGCCCCGCGCATTCCCGGCTGTCAGGTCGTCGCGGTCGAGAGCATCAACGCGGACGATGGTCAGCCCGTCACGATCCGAGGGCGGCAGTTCGCCCAGTTGCAGGAGTTCCTGCAGAGCGTCGACGACGTGGTGGTCGATGTCGGCGCGAGCAACGTCGAGGAGCTGCTCAGGCTGATGCGGCGCTACCAGGACAGGCTTTGTCGTTCCCACCGTGCCGGCGCGCAAGCAGCAGCAGGACACGGCCGCCACGCTGGCGGAACTGTCACGCATCGGCGTGCCGCCGGAGCGCCTTCGGGTGATCTTCAACCAGGTCGACGACGACAGTCCGATTGAGCGCACCTTCGAGACGCTGCTCGCATACTGCGCCTCGACCGGCGTAGCGCAGACCTGCGCGGCAGCGTGCATCTCGTTCAACGAGGTGTACGCACTCGTCCGCGGCAGCGGCCAGTCGCTCGCCGAGCTGGCGGCCGACGGCACCGACTACAAGGCCGAGATCGCCAGAGCCGCTGCACAGCCGGACAAGCTGGCGCTGGCGCAGCGCCTGGCAACCCGCCGCCTCGCCCGGGGCGTCATCCCCGAACTCGACGCGTGCTTCACAGCGCTGGAGCTGCATCGCCTCCCGTCGTGCCAGCAGTCAACGCCGACGGCATGACGCATCCCAGCACGACGCGAGAGGCGCTCATTGCCGAGGCCCTCGATGACGCGGCCAAGCTGCTGCGACAGGTCGAGGCACTGGCACCGGCGCTGGATCAGTCGCGCCAGGCGCTCGCCGATGCGCACAGCGGACTCGCGGGGCAGCTGGCCGCGTTTGAAGCCCAGGTGACGGCGCTCACCGAACGGGCCAAGGTCCAGGCAGTCAAGCACGTCCTCGTACGCACTGACGAGGCGGCGAGGCGCTCGGTCGAGCTGCAGGCGCGGGCGA
>LNFM01007841.1_pt1 | contig 23481 bp, 23 predicted proteins | sample 596031 | NCBI WGS metagenome assembly LNFM01 (sample SAMN04254537, study PRJNA301005) | activated carbon metagenome | isolation source: dual media filters at the Ann Arbor, Michigan drinking water treatment plant | place: USA: Ann Arbor | reverse complement strand
GCCGGGTAAGCGCGAGCGCCGAATCGGCCCAGAACGCGATCCGGCGGAGGCGATCGATCGACAACAGCCCCAACACGATCACCCGATGGCGGTCAGCCGGGGGGACGTCGAGCGGCAACTCGGGGATCACCTCGGCGGCAGCCCGAAGGCCCGCCTCGGCACGCCGGACAGACGTCGCCGCAAGCTGCCAACCAGGCTGCGGAGCGATGCCCGCGAGGCGCTCCAGGTCGGTAGCGACCCGTGCCGCCCGGCGGGCGACGGCGAGCGCCTCGGCGTAGAGGCGGTCGGCCTCGCCCTGGTCGACGCATGGGGCGTCGGCCGCAGGAGCCGGCGCGGGTGCGAGGGCGAGCGGCGGAGGCTCACGCAGGGAGATCGTCGCCATGCGCGGCCCCCTTTCCGTTGGCCGCGCCGACCGGCTCCCGGTCGGCGTCGCTGTTGCGCGGCCCGTCCAGGTACTGGACCGAGGCGGCGAGGATCTCGACCGCCTCGCGGCGGCCGCCCTCGTCGGTGCGCCACTCGCGCCAGCCGAGGCGACCAGCGACGCCGATGCGACGCCCCTTGGCGAGGTGCTCGGCGGCGGCCTCGCCGTGTCGGCCGAAAACCGCGACGTCGAAGAAGTTCGGCCTGTCCTCCCAGTCATCGCCTGCGCGAGTGCGGGTGGCGACGGCTACGCGCAGCGAGCAGACCGCCTCCCCGGCGGCCGTGTAGCGCAGTTCGGGGTCGCGCGTCAGTCGGCCGACCAGGCCGACCGTGTTGAGGTCAGCGGGCACGGCCTGCCCCGCTTCCCTGGCCGGGGTGGGCGGCGGCGCGCGCGAGCGCGGCAGCGCACCCGTTGGTACGGTCGTAACGCATCCGAAGGCCTCCTTCGGTTGCCACGGCCCGGGGCGTTCGCAGCGCCGCCGGGCCTCTTTGAGTGTGACCGGACGCTACAGCGGCAGAGCCGTTTTCGTCAAGATCTATTTATGGTATGACGCCCATCTCTAAGGCGATGCAACTGCGCCGCCGGGGTTCTTCGTGGCAGCGTCTCCTGTGCCGGAACGAGCAATCACTGACACTGCCGGTGCCGTCATCCCGACGGCACGCGCGGTAGCTCCTACACCCGTGCCACCTGCCACCGCGGCGGCGATGGCAAGGTCTCGCCGCCTCTTGGCCGCAACACTCTTCTCCTTCGCCTCGCCGAGGTGCTGCGCGGCTTCGGCGACCGCTCTGACAGCGGCGTCCGCAGCGCGACGACGCGCGTAGGGACCACCTCTTCCCGTGCGCGCAGGAAGGTTCCTTCTAGCGGCGAGCGATGCGGCCGCGCGGGTGATGCCCGCGGCCTCGGCGATCTCTGACAGGAGCGCCCCCGCGCGGACGGCAGCAACGATCGACCGGTCTCGAGCATCGAGGCTTTCGCGCTCGTTAAATCGCGCGTCACGGTGCATCTCGGAGGCTTCTACGGCCAGCGCGAGCGATGCGAGCCGCTCTCGTTTGTTGGTCTCGCCATGCATGCAGGGAACGGTATCGCCGCCCGGCGCCTCGGAGGGACCTGCGCCCTCCAGGGCCACGAGACCGGCCCACGCTAGACGCACATCGGGCACAGAGACCTGCGAATCCGACTAGCGACGCGTGGTTGGTACGCCGACCCGCGGTGAGCGGATACCGCAAACGAGTGTCCGGAGGTGGGGGTAGCCTGGAGACCCGATCCGCCGCGCGCCGCACCCGTGGTGAAGTGCCGAGACAGGAGCCGGACGTTGGGCCAGACGATCGAGGGCGTCCTCTCAGAGCTGCGTGCTGCCGCGACCTCATCGCGCGACCTCGGCGACCGGTTCGAGCGGCTGATGGCCGAGTACCTACGCCTCGACCCGCTCTATGCCGAGCGGTTCTCCGAGGTCTGGCCGTGGCACGACTGGCGGCGCGGCGCACCGAAGTCCAGATCCCTAGCGTGAGCGACGGCGCACCTCGAGACGCAGCGTCGACCACCGGGACGGACGAGTCGCCCCAGCCGTACCTCGGGCCACACCTATGGCTCAACTGGCAGGGCATGCTCGTTGGCCAACCCGCACGCAGCAGCTCGAAAGACGAGTCCATCGTCATCCACCCGCTGTGGGAGGAGCACGCTCTCTATTCGGACGCCGACGTCACAGGCGAGGTTGAGTTCGGGCCCTACGCGCTGCTGATGACCCTTGCGGGTAGCGGTCGTGTGGGCCGGGCGTCCCCGACGCTGGTGTTTCGCCACCGCGATCATCTGATCGAAGAACCGCCAGGCCAAATGCGCGACGCGCTCGATCTTGGGGGGTGGACCGGCGGGGGCATCGGCGACCAGGCCGCCGCTGTGCTCTCGCTCGCCCTTGCCCGTCGCGTTCGCTCGGGCGGCGTCGTGCGCCAGGGGTTCGAGCCGGGCGATCCGCTGGGACGCCCGTTCGCACCGACTCACAGCGCTCCAATCCTCGCCGAGCCGGTCAGAACGCCCATGCTGCCCGGCATCGTCCGAGCCGCGATGGTCCAGGAGGCCGCTCCACGACTCGAACGCTATGGCAGGTTGACCGGTCCCGATGCGACAGCACTGACCCGCGCGGCCGGCCAGTACGCCGACGCGTTGTGGTGGGCCGATGGAGACCCGCGCGTCAGCTGGATCAAGCTCGTCGGTGCGCTCGAAGTCGCCGCCAACCGCTGGGATCGCGCCCGGGACGGCGACGATCCCGTCCAATTGCTGAAGCGCCACCGGGGCCCGCTGTACGGCAAGCTCAAGAAGATCGATGTCCGCGCGGTCGATGTCGTCGCCGAGTCTCTCGCCGGCATGCTGAACGTCGAGCGCAAGCTGTTGGCCTTTACATTGCGCTACGCGCCGCCGGCGCCGGATCGACGGCCGGACGGAGCGCGAGTCGACTTCGACGATCTCGGGCCAGCGCTTCGCCAGATCTATGAATGGCGCTCGCGCGACCTGCACGACGGCATTCCCTTTCCCGCCCCGCTCTGCGAGCCGCCCGTTGGTCGCAAGGATCCCCCGTACGAGCGCTTCCCGGCGCTTGGGGTCTCAGGCGGGGGCGGGTACTGGCCCGCCGATGTCCTCCCGATGTACCTCCATACCTTCGCGCACATCGTCGGAGGCGCACTGCGCAACTGGTGGGACGACCTGCCGACCCCTGGGCCTTCGGAGATCGACGGCCGGTCGTAACGAGTTCATCAGCCTCTAGCCGGCGACGGCCTCGCTAGCCCTCGCGCGGAAAACGCTGTGGTTGCGCGCTTCGGCAATTCCTAGCTTTTAGACATTTGCTGTCTAAAATGTCTCGATTGTCTGCCACCATAACCAAGGGTCTTAATGCAAGCGCACGAGTTCGAACGCGAAGCGCTCTATCGCCTGCCTGGTCTTCTCGCCGAACTCTTCGACGAGTGTCAGGGTACCGGCTCGGTCCTGGTCGAACCGGCCGACAGCGGCGCGGACGCCGTGATCGACGCCGGTGGTCGGCGCTGGGCGATCCAGGCCAAGACCTCCAGCAGCCCAGGCACCGTGGCCACTGTTGGAGAGCAGCTCGACGCCGCACGGGGCGACGCGATCCCGCTCCTCGTCGTGCCCTACATGACCCCGGCCGGCGCGAAGGCCGCGGCGGCGCGGCGGCTCAACTGGATCGACCTGTCCGGCAACGCCTCGCTACGCGACGACGACCTCTACGTCTGGGTTCAGGGCCACCCGAACGCCTTCGCGGCGCGAGGGCGTCCGGCGTCGCCGTTCGCGCCCAAGAGCTCGCGCGTGGCCCGCACGCTCCTGCTCGATCCGGCGCGCTGGTGGCGGCAGAAGGAGCTCGCACAGCACGCCGACATCGACCGCGGCCAAGTCTCTCGCCTCGTTCACCGACTCACCGATGACGATCTACTGGACCGCGACGCCGAGTGGCTCCGGCCTCGGGACCCGGACCTGCTGTTGGACGCCTGGTCCGACGACTACCGTTTCGACCGCCACGACGTCCTCACCGGCCATGTGTCAGGCAGCGGCATGGAGCTAGCTCGGGAACTCCACGAGAGGCTCGACGAGGCCGATGTGGACCATGCCTTCACGGGCCTGCCCGCCGCGTGGGCGCTCGACCCGTTCGCCCGTTTTCGGCTGGTCAGCGTCTACGTCGCTGGCAATCCCCGCGCGGCCGCGGACGAGGTCGGGCTACGACGCAACGAGCGCGGCGCCAACGTCCAGATCATCGGCCCGGATGACCGCGGCGTCTTTGATGGCCGGCGCGACGCCGACGGCCTACCCGTCGTCGCCCCGGTCCAGGTTTACCTCGACCTCGGCCACCTGCCCGAGCGCGCGTCCGAAGCCGCCGAGCACCTGCGCGCCGACCATGGCCTCTGGCAGCGCGATGACTGAGAAGCCGCGCCACCGCTCCGGCTACGGGGCCGAGGAGCTTGAGCAGGTGAAGGCCGCATGCCTGACCGTGGCAGTCACGCTCGGCGCCTACCTCGACGACGTCTGCATCGTCGGCGGGCTCGTCCCGGCGCTGCTCATCGACAGCGCGCGCCCGGACGACGACGTCGACGAGCTGCATCCGGGCACCAACGACCTCGACGTTGGTTTGGCGCTGGCCGTGCTCGACGACGAGCGTTACGCAGAGATCGGTGCCCGGCTGCGAGCCGAGGACTTCGAGCCCGACACCAACGACGCCGGCAACCCGACCGTGCAGCGCTGGCGACTCGGCGACCTGAAGGTCACCGTCGACTTCCTCATGCCGCCGGCGCCCGGCCACGGCGACCGTGTCCGGGTGCAAAACCTCGAGGGCGACTTCGGTGCGCTCATCACCCCCGGCCTGCAGCTGGCCTTCGACGAGCGGGTGGCCGTCGAGCTCGACGGCTACACGCTCAAGGGGGAGCGCGTCCGCCGCACGGTTCCGGTCTGCGGGCCGGCGGCCTTCGTAGTCCTCAAGGCGCTGGCCTTCGGTGATCGCGGCGAGCCAAAGGACGCCTACGACCTCGTCTACGTCGTCCGCCACACGCCAGGACGTGGGCGGGCAATCGCCGAGCGCCTCGCCGGCCACGCCGAGAATGATCCTGTGATCGTCGATCAGGCCTTGACGTTGCTAGTTCGTGACTTCGACACCGTCGACGGCCTCGGACCGACACGCGCAGCGCGGTTCAGCGTCGCCGAGCCCGCGGCGCGAGAGGAAGTCGACGAGGCCGCTGCAGACGCGCATGGATTCGTCGACGATCTTCTTCGCTCGTGGACAACAATTCGCTCATAGGCCGACATCCGACTTGCCGCGTACCGTGAACTATCTGGACTGATCTCGTGAGCCCGATCGAAACCCCACTCTGGCCGGATAACCCGACCGCTCAGGACCTGCTCGGCTTCGCCGACATCGCCGAGCCGATCCAAGACGCACTCCTGCGCGAGCGGCTCGACCCGGTGGCGGTCGGCATCTTCGGCGACTGGGGTTCAGGCAAGAGCACAGTGCTCGAGATTCTGCGACAGCGGCTGACCGAGCGCGGGCGCGTGGTAGTCGTTTACACGCGGCCGTGGGAGTACGACCCTAATATCGACCCGAAGGCGACCTTGATCGCCGAGGTGCTCACCGCGGTGCGCACGGAGGTCGCCAAGGACGAAAGTCGTATGGCCCAGCTCGCTGATCGCTTCAGAGGGCTGGTCGCGCGCGTGCAGTGGTCGAAGGCCGTCACGTTGGTCGCGAACTCGGCACTTACGCTGAACATCCCCAAGATCGCTGACGTCGCGGGCATCTTCGGTGACGGAGACGACGGGCTCGCAGATCCGACCCTGCAGGGATTCCGTGAGGAGTTCGACGAGCTCATGAAGGAGCTCGAAGAGATTGACCGTGTCGTCGTCCTCGTAGACGACCTTGACCGATGCCTGCCCGACACCGTTGTCGCCGCGCTTGAGGCAATCAAGCTCTTCCTGTCGGTGCGCAAGATGGGCTTTGTAATCGCGGCCGACCGCCGGCTCGTCACCCTCGCCATCACGACCCGCTACGCGCAGTCGGCGCAGGGCGCGCTGATGGCTCGCGAGTACCTCGAGAAGATCGTTCAGATACCCATAAGCGTGCCGACTCTCGGGCTCGCCGACACAGAGGCATATCTCGCGATGATGCTCCTGGACCGCCACCTCAATGACGACACGTTGTCCGCGCTCGCCGCGCACTGCGACGCCCGCCGGCGCGCTGGCGAGGCGCGCACGCTCGACGACCTGCCAGAGGGTCTTGTCCCGTCCGACGCGGCGGACGACCTGCAGCTTGCGGGGGTTCTTGCTCCGGTCCTCTTCCGACGCCTATCAGGCAATCCACGGCGGCTGAAGCGCTTCCTGAACGCCTACTGGCTGCGCTCGGCGATCGCCCAGCAGCGCAGCGCCGCGCTCCAGCCCGCGGCGCTCGCCAAGCTCCTCGTCCTCGAGGAGCTCGAGCCTGACGCCTTCTCTCAGCTCATCGCCTGGCTCGGCGACGGGGAGCTTAGCGTCAAGCTCACCGACCTCGAGGATCCCAAGCGAGACTCCGGCGACCCGACGCTACGCGAATGGGCGGCGACGCCACCGGCCCTGGCCTCCGAGGATCTCGAGCCGTACCTCCGCCTCGCTGCGTCGCTGCGGAGCCTCGCGGCACCGGGCAGTGGCCTGCGCTCTGACCTTCGCGTCCTGCTCAATGACCTCAAGGCTGACGCCCAGAACACGCGCAAGAGCGCTCGCAAGCGCATGAACGCGCTCAGCGGCGAGGACCGGGTGCTCGTTGCCCGTGAGCTGACCGAGCTCGTGCGCACCGAGCCCGACAGCCGCGACCGCGTCGCGGAGGCGCTCGAGGAGCTCATGGCCGACCGGCCAGCCGGCGAGGAAATCCTCCGGCGTTTCGAAGAGCTCGACCCCGCCGCGGTGACGCCAGGGCTTGTGGTGCGCCTCACGCGCGATGGGCCGCTGAGGAGCGAGGCGATGGCGCTGCTTGGCCGCTGGCGCGATTCCGAACGGCTCGGCGAGGTCGCCGGCGCCGCGGTCGATCAGCTGATCGACGCGGACGGGGCGCTGGGCTGAGATGGGGACGTCAGGTGCCTACGGCGGAAGCCGTCGCGGACCTTATTGCCAAGCCGGTCTCGGCAGAGCAGCAAGCCGATGTCATCTCCCAGCTCGCCGACGCCCTGGACTGGGATGGTGACGCCCCCGATCCGCCGGCCCCTGAGCACCCACCAGGACAACAGCCGCTACCTGGCGTTGCTCCCGTTGCTCAGCCGCCGTTCGGAGGTCTCGTCCGGCCGCGCGGCGGCAGCGGCGACGGACCCGGCGGCGGCGCAGGCGGACGCGGAGGAGACGGCGGAGGCGGCGGCGGCGGCTCCGCTGGCATTAGCGGAGGCGGCGGTCGACGATCCCGCCAGCGCGCGGCGCGCGTCGGCGGCGCCGTGCTGGCCGCGGGCCTCGCCGTCCGCGCTGGCGACGCCGGCACCCTGGACTCCCTCGGGCTGTCACTTGACGAACTGCGCGGTCTGGGTCCGCTGGCTCAGTGCTCGCGCATTCTCAATGCCCTCGTCGGCTCGGGCGCCGACATCGACGAGGCCGAGATGCGCTCGGCGTCTAGCACCGCGCTGGTTGCGGTGCTCACCGAAGACCTCACGCCCTCAGCGGCGGTGCGGATCTTCATCGTCGAGTACGTGATGGAGATCAGTGTCACCGAGCTGGGCGCGACGATGCGCGAGAACGGCAGCGGCGAGGTCAGCGTCCAGGTCGAGGACGGGCTGCGCTCCTTAATCACCGCGCAGGTCGACCAGCTTGCGCTCAGTGACGGCCAGCTGGGTCCTCAGCAGCTCCAGGATGCCCTTCACGGGGCGTTGGGCTCCGCGCGAGCCGTGCTGAGGGCTCTCACATGAGCGAGCACCGCCTGCTGCTGTCGGCCGGATCGCGCCAGCTTGCGCAGCTCCCTCGGGAAGATTTCCTCTGGCGGCCAGCTGGTGAGGAGTCCTCGATGCGCACCACGCTCGGGCCGCGCCTTGAGCAGCTCGGACCCGTGCCCGACCCCCACGTCGACTTCGTCCGGCTCGCCGCGCTTGTCTATCTGGTCGACCGCACGGCGCCACGCACCGAGCGCGGGTTCGAACGCGAGCTCTCGCTCACGATCCCCGTCGCCGAACCAGACTCGTGGAACGCGCAGGCCGACCGACTCGCCGAGCTGCTGCGCACGCTGTCCAGCGACACGTGGACGTTGAGCTTCGTCAGGGCGCGCCCACCCCGACGCCGCGAGGTCGCACCCGCCCATCGTTCGAACCTGATCTTGCTGTTTAGCGGAGGCGCGGACTCGCTGTCCGGCGCTCTCATCGCCCACGACGAAGGGCGCGAACCGCTCCTCGCGTCGCACTGGGACTTCAGCGTCACGGGCGGTGTGCAGAACCGCATCGTCAACGACCTCGAGACCTTCTGGGGCGTCCGCCCAGTCACCCAGAAGGTACGGCTCGGCCGCCGAAGCACCCAGATCGGGTCCGGGCTGCCCTTCCGCACCGAGGGCTCCAGTCGCTCGCGCTCACTGCTGTTCCTCGCCCTAGGCCTGGCGATCGCGTCCGTCAACGACGCCGAGCTGTGGATGGCCGAGAACGGCTTTGCGTCAATCAACGTCCCGCTCACGGGCGAGCGACGGGCGGCGTTCTCGACGCGGACGACACACCCCGGCTTCCTCCGCGACCTCGGCGCCGTGCTTCGCACGCTCCACCTGCGGGTGAACCTATCCAATCCGTTCGAGCAGCTCACCAAGGGAGAGGTCTACGCCCGCGTCGTCGAGGCCGTTGGCGCGCAAGATGCCAGCCGCCTGCTCTCGTCCTCGCACTCTTGCGCCAAGCCCGACAGGGGTCCGGGCTTCGCTGCCGAGACCCACTGCGGCGCGTGTTTCGGCTGCCTGGTACGCCGGGCCGCGTTCCTCGCCGCAGACATTCCGGACACCACGGTCTATATCGAGGAGCAGCTGCGCGGTGATCCGGGACGCGACGCCCGGCTCGGCCGCGCCTGGCGGGCCACGTACGAGTCCGTCCGCGCCCGCGTCCAGCGCGGCGTCAACGTCGCCGACATCCTCGCCCTCGGGCTTCCCGACGGCTACGACCTGGACGCGGCCCTCCGCGTCGCCCAGGTCGGCGTCGCGGAACTCGCGATGCTGACGCTTCCATGAGGCTGGCGCTCCCGCCGCTGGACACACACGCGCACGTCGACACAAGCATCGCTCCCGAGATGCTCCGCGAACTTGCCGCCGTCGTGGTTGCCGTCACGCGCGAGCCCGCCGAATGGGACGCCGCCCTCGCCCGTCACGATCCGTCGACGCTATGGGCCATTGGGGCGCACCCCGGCGTCGCGAAGGCGCTCGACACCTTCGACGCCGATTGCTTCCGGACGGCGTTGTCCACCGCGACCTTCGTCGGCGAGGTAGGTCTCGACGCAAGCACCAAGACGAACCGCGAACGCCAGCGGCACGTCTTCCACGCCGTGCTCGACGCTCTGGCCGATGAGCCCCGCCCAGTCACGATCCACAGCACGGCCGCGACGGGCGAGGTTCTCAACGCTCTGCGCGAGCGAACCGTGTCAGCGCCCATCTTGCACTGGTGGCGCGGCGACCGCTTCCAGACCGTGACGGCCGTCGAAATCGGGTGCTTCTTCTCGGTGAACGCTCATGAGGTGACCCGTCCCCGTGTGCTCGACGTCGTGCCCCGAGAGCGCGTGCTGACCGAAACCGACTTTCCCCACACCCGCCGCTACGACCGAGCTAGCACGCGCCCTGGGAGCCTGGAGGCCGTCGAAGCGCACCTCGAGCTGCGCTGGGACACCGACCGGCTGGGCGTGCGCCGACAGCTCTGGCGCAACTTCGGATCCCTGCTCGCCGAGACCGGCGTGATCGACCGCATGCCCCGCGCCGTGATGGCCGCGCTGGCCAGCGCAGGCTTCGAAGGGTGACGACCACCGCCGGCCGGGCTCGGCTCGGCTCGGCTCGGCTCGGCTCGGCTCTTTCCCCTTGAGCTCCGGAGGAGCTTCTACAGCAGACCGGACGCGGGATGACGGCAGGGATCTCGCGAGGAATCGCGATCCTTCGGGCACCAATAAAGCTTGCGGCGCTGCGACTGTTGCAGAATAGCTTGAGGCAAGAGACGACCCGCCAGCCACTCTCGGGCGATCTCCCCTCGCAACCCGTTGAGCAGCGGCAGAAAGCGGCCCCGCGCCAACGGCGTCAGGCGGTTCGCGCGCACCGCATGGCCGCCGATCTCGGCGGCCATTCTGGGAAGTCCTCGGGTGGGTTGCGACGCTCTACTTGGCCGACGACGGTGGATCTGGGCCGGCGCGACCGGCTCGCGCCTGGACTCGTTGGAGCATCGACCAGAGCTGCCCGGCGGCAGGTCCCGTCAGGTCTTCTGGTGTCAGGGGACCCGTCGAAACCTCGTCGGCGCAACCCACCTGTGAGGTCGACCTGGGGGACGACACTACCCGCTCGACCTGGCGCGCACCTTTTGCGCGCGCCCGCTCCTTACGGCGGCGCTCCGCGCGGGTGGCTCGCTCCTCCTTGAATTCAGCCACCTTCTGGGTGACGGCGCGCGTGCGGACGAAGGCCAGCTCGACGACCCGTACGGCGCCGCGCCCGTAGCCCCGCGCTTCAGGATCGGGAAGCTTCCAGTCGCGGATGACGCCGGCGGTCACGGCGTCACGCCGGGCACGCCACTCCGTCCACCTCGAGACCCCCATGCGCGCAGCGAGCGCGGCCGGGCGCACCTCGCCGCGCGAGCGCCAGGGACCGAGGGCGAGCTGTGCGACGACGAACCAGCTGAGCACGTTCGCGCACCGGCGGGCGCTGAGGCCCGACTCGGCCAGCGTGGCCAGAAGCGCGCCACCGACCGCGGCAAAGCGCTCGTTGGCGAGGACCTCCACCTCGGCCGTGTAGCCGCGGTCGGTCACGTAGCGCTCACATCATCGACGGAGCCCACCGGCGTGCTGGAGCACGGCCGACGGCGGGAGTAGCCTTGGCGCACTGAATGCTCTCTCGTTCGAACCCGACCCGGGGCTGGCACCCCGGGTCGTGTCGTTTCTAGGGGCCGGAGTCGCGACGGCTCGATCCCGGAGGCCACGACGGCCCGGTGGGCCACGGGCCTGAGCGACGCCGCGTCGCGATCGGTTGCCGCGCTGCCCGCTGGTCACGAGGGCGGCGGTCACACGGAAGATCACAGGGGCTCCGAGGGCCTCCGGCGACCAATACGTGACCAATCGTGGCGTTCCGAGGCGCTTCCTGGCACCTCGTGTCACCTGGGGCCCATGGCGCCAACCGCGCCGGGATATCACTTCCCGTCGATGATCTAGGGCTTCCGCGGAAGTGGAGGATGACGGGATCGAACCGACGACCTCCGCCTTGCAAAGGCGGAGGTTTGACCGCGGCGCCCTCTGCGCACGCGAGAGGACCAGCGAAGCCGCGTAGGACCCAGTGGGCCGAATCTCCCGCAACGTCTCCCGCAACGTCTCTGCAGCATCCAGCCCAACATGAGACGCATTCAGACGCTTTCGTGCGTTCGTCCGAATAGCAGCCTGAGCGGGAGAAAACAGCGCCACTTGCAGGGAGAAGGAGAGAGCCGGAGAGGGGACTCGAACCCCTGACCTGCCGCTTACAAGGCGGCTGCTCTACCAGCTGAGCTACTCCGGCGGATCCCCGCCAGTATCGCGTCTCACCCGTTCCGCGTCCGCGCGTCTGGCCTGCGCGCCCCCGCGGATCCGCGCGCCCTCGGGGCGACGCCTTCCGAGAGAAGCGAACACCGGGCCCCGCCCACACCTCTCACGGTGTGCAAGCGGATCCCCGGCGGCCAACCGCGATCCACCCGTCACGGGGATCGGTGGTGGGCTCCCCGCCGCTGGCGGCCGACGCCCGCGGCGGGTCGGGGCGCCGTTCAGCCGGCGCGGGCCGCACTCGACCGGCGGCGCGTCGACGCGCTGCGGATTGCCTGCGTGAGCTCGTCCTTGGTCATGCCGGAACGGCCATCGATGTCGAGGGACGCCGCGAGGTCGAGGAGCTCCGGCTTCGTCTTCTCCGAGATGTCCTCCAAGGCCGCGCCCGAGTCGGCGTCCCCGACGAGCTCCGCCGCCTGATCGCTCACCGCCTCGCGCGTCCGGTCGGCCTCGGCCGCCTGCGCATCCGCGGCGCGGGACGTCGCCTCGGCCTCCTCGCTCATCGCGCGCGCACGCCGGTGGGCGTCCTCGGCGGCAGCCTGCGCCGCCTGGGCGGCCTCGTCGGCCAGCGCACGGGCCTCGGCCAGCTGCTCCCGGGCCGCGGCCATCTCCGCCTCGGCGCGCTCACGCGCCTCCATCGCCAGCCGGGACGCCTCCCCGTGCTCCGCCTCGTTCCGCGCCGCCACCTCGCCGACACTGCGCGCCGCATCCGCCTCGGCGGCCTCACGCTCGTCGGCGACCATCGCGTCGGCCCTCTCCCGGGCCTCCGCCACGCGCTGCTTCGTCGCCGCGGCACCGGCCCGCTTCGCCTCCTGCAGGCGCTGCCGCCCCTCCGCGGCCACGGCCTTCTCCCGCTGCGACAACTCGTCCGCGTCGCGCACCTGCCGCAACGCGTCCTCCTCGGCGCGTCGGGCATCCTCAAGCGCCTCACGGGCGCGCTGGAGCCGGGCGTCCAGGGACCCCGCGACGAACGGCACCGCGTCGCTGATCGAGTCGCCCACCCGCCGGGCACCGTTGCGCGCCCCATCGACGGCCCGCTCGACCGGCGCGGGGGGCAGGTACCTGCGCAGGAGCGACCCGGCACTCTCCGGGAGCTCGACGATCGCCGTCCTCGCCTGCTGGAGCAACCGCTGTCCGGTGTGGTTCGCAGTCATTCGATCCGTCCTCACGAAGCGTTGCGGGGATCAGCCGCTACCCCCGCCAAACCGCTCGAAACGGCGGGCCCGCGCCGTTCGTTGATTCACGCAGGTTCCGCACGCGGATTCTCACGACACGAGACCGCGACCGTCCGGGTCCCGACCCGGTGCCACCCGCTCCGCCGCGGGGCTCAGCCGGGGCGGCGGGCGATGACGTCGATGAGGGCGGAGCGGCCCGAGTGGGCGGGGCCCTCGTCGACGTCGGCCTCGTACGACAGGAGCATCTCGACGTCGAAGGCGGCGAGCTCGTCGCGGAGCTGGTCCTCGGTGTAGAGCTGGTCGGGGACCCTGGGGCCGCCGGTGCCGTGGGCGAGCTGGCCGAGGGAGTAGCCCTCCAGGAGCAGGACGCCCCCGGGCCGGAGGGTGCGGGCGATGTCCGCGAACAGGCGGCGGCGCACGGCCGGCTCCGCGAACTGGATGAAGATCGCCGCGACGACGTCGTAGACGTCCGCCGGCCACGTCCACTCCTCCACCCCGGCGACGTCGTAGTGGACGGCGACGCCCCGCTCCGCCGCGAGGCGCCGCGCCTTCGCCACCCCCACCGGGGACCGGTCGAACGCATCGACGGCGAACCCCTGCTCCGCGAGCCACACCCCGTTGCGGCCCTCCCCGTCCGCCACGCAGAGGATCCGGGCGCCGTCCGGGATGACGTCGCGGCACCGCACCAGGAACTCGTTCGGCGCCGTGCCGAACAGGTACCCGTCGCCCGCGAAACGGGCGTCCCAGTCGGGCGGGACGGGACGGGCGGCGGGCTGGTCGTCACGGTCGGGCATCCGGGGGCGAGGGTAGCCGCGGGCCGGCACGCCGTCACGCCGCGGGGCCCACCCGCCGCGACGAAACACCTCGATCGAGCGGCGCGGGAGGGCTTGCACACGCCCCCGCCCTTCGTGAATATCGCGCGGCTCCCGTCGAGAAGGGGTGGAAGGTGGCTCACGCGACACCGTCGGACCCAGCCTCGATCCGGGAGAGGGTGCGGGCCCTCATGCCGCGCCTGCGCGCGGACCTGGACACCCTCGTGCGCATCCCGTCCGTCTCCGGCGCGGGACGCCCCGAGGCGCCGCTGCTCGAGGCCCACGACCTCGTCGCGCGGCTTTTCCGCGACGCCGGCGTCGAGGTCACGACGCTCGAGCTGCCCGGCACGCCCCCCATCGTGATGGGCGAGATCCCCGCCCCGCCGGGCGCACCGACGGTCCTGCTCTACAGCCACTACGACGTCGTCCCCGCCGGCGACCTGGCGCTCTGGACGTCCCCGCCGTTCGAGCCGACCGAACGCGACGGAGCCGTCTACGGACGCGGCACGGCCGACACCAAGTCGAACATCGTCGCCCACCTCGGAGCCCTCCTCGCGTGGGACGGCAGGCCGCCGGTCGGGGTGAGGATCGTCATCGAGGGCGCCGAGGAGAGCGGCGGCGGCGCCTTCACCGACCATCCCGCACAGGACCCCGCCGCGTTCGCCGCCGACGTGATGATCATCGGCGACTCGGGCAGCGTCCGTCCCGGCACGCCCACCCTCACCGTCGCCCTCCGCGGCATGGCGAACGTGACCGTCGAGGCCCGGACCCTCGCGTCCGCGAAGCACAGCGGCCAGTACGGCGGCGCCGCACCCGACGCCCTCCTCGCCCTCGTGCGGGCCCTCGCGACCCTGCACGACGCCAACGGCGACGTCGCCGTCCCCGGCCTGCTGCGCGAGGAGTGGACCGGCGGCGGCGAATCGGAGGAGGAGTTCCGCGCCCTCGCCGAGATCGCCGACGGGCAGCCCCTCATCGGGACCGGCGGGCTCGGCTCCCGCATCTGGTCGGGCCCCGCCATCACCGTCATCGGCATCGACGCCCCGAGCGTCGGCGAGGCCGTCAACGCCGTCTCGCCGTACGCGCGGGCCAAGCTCAACGTCCGCGTCCACCCCCGCCAGGACGCCCGCGAGGCGCAGGCCGCCGTCGTCGCCCACCTCGCGGCGCTCACGCCGTTCGGCGTGCGGATCGACGTCCACGCCGCCGAGACCGGCCAGGGCTTCGCCGCCCGCACCACCAGCCCCGCCTACGAGGCGGCCCGCGCCGCCTGGTCCGCGGCGTGGGGCGCCGAGACCGTCACCGTCGGCAGCGGCGGGTCGATCCCCCTCGTCAGCTCCCTCAGCCAGGCCGTCCCCGACGCCGACGTTCTGCTCGTCGGCACCGCGGACGGTTACGCCAACATCCACGGCCCCGACGAACGGGTCCTCATCGACGAGCTCGAGAAGGCCACCGTCGCCGAGGCCGACTTCCTCGGCCGGCTCGCGGCCCTCCACGCCTCCGGGGGAGCCGCGTGAGCGAGGCCGCCGCCGCCCGTACCGCGTCGCGCTCACGGTGATCCCCCCTGTCGTCCTCGCCCTGGTACATCGCGGGGATCCCCCTCGGCCCGGGCGCGCCCGTCTGAGGGGAGGTCGTCCCCGCGCGCCGCGGGACGCTAGGTTTGTGGCGATGCACGCCCCGCCAACCATCCTCCCGGAGACCCGAACGGGAGACGGGCGGACATCCGCGGGGCACTGAGCCGCCTTCCCGGCGGGGCGCTCGCGTGGGCCGCGGTGGCGAGCGCCGTCGCGGGGTTCGCCGCGTGCGTCGCGGGGCGGATCGCCGGCGGGGGCGCGATCGACCTCGCGTGGGCACCGACGCTCGGCCTGCGGATCGACCTCGCCTTCGACGGGCTCGGCGCGCTCTACGCGCTGCTCGCCACCGGCATCGGCGCCGCCGTCTTCGTCTACGGCGCCGGCTACCTCCCCCTCCACCTCCGGCACGAGGGCCGCCCCGCGCGCGACGGGTGGCGGTTCTGGCCGTGGATGGTCCTCTTCATGGTCGCGATGGTCGGCCTGGCGTGCGCCCGCGACCTCGTGCTGCTGTTCGTCCTGTTCGACCTGACGGCCGTCGCCTCGTACTTCCTGATCGGGTTCGACCGGGAGCGCCGCGAGGCACGCGGCGCCGCGCTGATGGCGATGCTCGTGACGGGCATCAGCGCCGTCGCGCTGCTCATCGGCGCCGTCCTGCTGTACGCCGAGTACGGCACCTTCTCGCTGCCGGAGCTCATCGCCCGCGCCGAGCCGAACGCCACCACCACCGCCGCCGCCGCCCTCATCGCCGTCGCCGCGCTCGCCAAGAGCGCGCAGGTGCCGCTCCACTTCTGGCTGCCGCGGGCGATGGCCGCCCCGACGCCCGTCTCGGCCTACCTGCACTCGGCGGCGATGGTGGCCGCCGGCGTCCTCGTGCTCGGCCGGGTCCACCCGCTGCTCGCCCTCGACGAGCGCGTGCTCGACGGGCTCCTCGTCGTGGGGCTCGCGTCGGTGGTGATCGGCGGCCTGCTCGCCCTCGCCCAGGACGAGCTGAAGCAGATCCTCGCCCACTCCACCATCTCCCAGTACGGCTACGTCGTCGCGATGTACGGCATCGGGGGCGCCGCCGGGGCCGGCGGCGCCGCCCTCTACGTCGTCGCGCACGCCATCGCCAAGAGCGCCCTCTTCATGACCGCCGGCACCGTCACCGAGGCGACCGGGGAATCGCGGCTCTCCCACCTCGGGGGGCTCGGCCGGCGGATGCCGGTGCTCGCCGTCGCCAGCGGCCTCGCCGCCGCGACGCTCGCGGCGCTGCCCCTCACCCTCGGGTTCTTCAAGGACGAGCTCTTCTTCGCCGCCGCCGTCGAGGCGGGGCCCGTCGTCGCGGCCATGTCCGTCGTCGCCGCGGCCCTGACCTTCGCCTACATCGGGCGGTTCTGGCTCGGCATCTTCACGGGCGCCCCGGGCGCCGCACCCCACCGCGTCTCCCCCCTCCTGGTCGGCCCCGTCGTGGTGCTCGCCGCGGTCGCCGTCGTCGGGGGGATCGTCGTCGAGCCGTTCGCCCTGCTCGCCGAGGGGGCCGCGGCCGTCACCCACGGGAGCCCCGTCCCCCTGGAGCCCGCCTACCACCTCGACACCCGCGCCGAGAACCTCATGGCGCTCGCCGCCTACGCCCTCGGGGCGCTCGTGCTGCTCGCCTCGGGCGCCCGCCACGCCGTCGTCGCCGCCGTCGGGCGCGCCGGCGACATGCTCGGCCCCCGCCGCATCTACGGCGCGGCGCTCCTGCGGATCAACCACTGGTCCGACGGGCTGCACAGCGCCGAGATCCGCGACCTGCGCAACAGCATCGCCGCGGTCCTCCTGCCGACCGGCATCCTCATCGCCATCGCCTTCGCGGTCACGCCGACGGAGGACGTCTACCGCATCGGGGAGATCAACCCCGGCGACCTGCCGATGGTGGTGCTGCTCGTCCTCGCGATCGCCGCGGCGGTGACGGTCGCGCGCGACGACGGCCGCGTGCGGCCGGTGCTCGCGTTGTCGGTGCTCGGCTTCGCCCTCGCCGGGGTGTACGCCATCGTCGGCGCACCCGACGTCGCGCTCGTCGCGCTCGTCGTCGAGTCGGTCGTGACCCTCGCGTTCATCGGGGTCTTCTCCCGGCTGCCCTCCACCGAACCCGACGAGGCGCCCCGCCCCCGGCGGCGGGCGCTGCCGTCGCGCAACGTCGTCGCCGGGGTCCTCGCCGGCCTCGCCGCGTTCGCGGCGATCTGGGCCGCCCTCTCACGCACCAGCGTCGCCGACGGCGACGCCGCCAAGCAGATCGCCAGCACCCCGTCCGCCCACGGGGGCGACGTGGTGACGGTGACGCTCGCCGACTTCCGCGGCCTCGACACCATGGTCGAGATCACCGTCCTCGCGGTCGCCGTCGTCGGGGTCGCGAGCCTGCTGCGGCGTGGCGGGAGGACCTGGTGAACGCGATCCTCGAGGTCATCGCGCCGCGGCTGCTCGGACCCGCCCTCATGTTCGCCGCGGCGATCATCGTGAAGGGCTACACCGACGTCGGCGACGGCTTCAGCGCCGGCGTCGTCGTCACCCTCGCCATCGCCCTCCGCTACATCACCCTCGGCGGCGAGCTCACCGAGCGCAGCCTGCCGGTGCTGCGCCACGCGCCCGTCGTCGCGGCGACCGGCCTGCTGATCGCCCTCGCCGTCGGCTTCGCCGGCTTCGTCATGGGCGACCCGCCGTTCACCCACTACCCGGGCCCCGGCGAGGACGTCATCACGATCGGCGCCCTCGAGATCATCACCGCCGTCGCCTTCGACATCGGCCTGTTCCTGCTCGTCACCGGCGCGCTCGTCACGCTCGTCCACCACCTCGCCCGCCTCGTGCAGGAGCCACCGGAATGACCCTCGTCTTCGCGGTGGCCGCCTCCACGCTCTTCGGGATCGGCGCGTACCTCGTGCTGAACCGCGACCTGCTGCGCGTCGTGCTCGGCATCGTGCTCGTCTCCCAGGCCGCGACCCTCACGCTGATCGCCTCGGGCCTGACGCGGGGCTCCGCGCCGATCTACCCGCTCGTCGGCTCACAGGTCAGCGACCCCCTCAGCCAGGCGATGGCGCTGACCGCCCTCGTCATCGGCCTCGCGGTCACCGCCCTCCTGCTCGCCCTGGTGCTGCGCGTCGTCCGCGCGTACCGGTCGAACGCCCTCGACGACGTCGCCCAGGAGGAGGCCGCCCGCGCGGAGCGCCTCGAGCGGCGCGACGCCCGGGCGCACGAGGACGAGGAGGCCGCGGCCCGGTGAACGCGCTCGTCATCGCACTCCTCGTGCCGTGGGCCGTCGGCGCCGTCCTCGTGCTGCTCGACGGGCGGCGCCCCGTGGTCGGCTGGATCGCCGTCGCCGCCCTCGTCGTTAACGTCGTCGCGCTCGGCGTGCTCGCGGCGACGGTGCTCCGGGACGGGACGGTCTCGGAGGTCACGGGCGGCTGGCCGACGGGGGTCGGCATCACCCTCCGCACCGACGCGCTCGGCGCGATCTTCGCGTGCCTCTCCGCCGTCGCCGTCCTCGCCGCGATGATCCACGAGGTCCTCGACGGGGTGCGCGAACGCGTCTTCCCCGGTGTGGTCCTGCTGCTCGCGACGGGCCTGACCGGCGTGTTCGTGACCGGCGACCTGTTCAACTTCTACGTCTTCTTCGAGCTGGCGATGACGGCGGCGTACGTGCTCGCCACCTACGGCGGGGGCCGGCGGGAGCTGAGCGCGGCGCTGGTGTTCACCAGCGTCAACCTGCTCGGCACCTTCGTCTTCCTGCTCTCGGTCGCCGGCGTCTACCACGTCACCGGGTCCCTCGACATGGCGACGATCGCGGAGCGGATGCAGGACGTCGAGCCCGCCGCCGCGGTGATGATCGCGATCGGCTTCTTCGCCGCGTTCAGCGTGAAGCTCGGGCTCTTCCCGTTCCACTTCTGGCTGCCGACCGTCTACACGGCGTCACGCCCGGCGGTCGCGGCGATCCTGAGCGGCGGCCTCGCGAACATCGGCGCCTACGGCCTGCTGCGGTTCGGCGGGGAACTGTTCCCCCGGGAGCTCGAGTTCGCCTCCGTCGGGTTGATCGTCCTCGGGTCGGCGTCGATCCTCTACGGCGGCCTGCTCGCGGTGTCCCGCCGGACTTCCGGGGAGATGCTCGCGTACTCGGCGATCGGCCAGGTCGGCTACGTGCTGGTGGCGATCGGGGTGGGCGGGCCGATCGGCTTCGGCGCCGCCATCCTCTACACCGTCGTGAACGCCCTGAACAAGACGCTCCTCTTCCTCACCGCCCGCATGCGGGGCGCCATCGTCAGCGCCGTCTTCGTCCTCGGGGCGATGAGCGTCATCGGCATCCCGCCGGCGGCGGGCTTCGTCGGCAAGCTCGAGCTGTTCCGCGCCGTCGCCGACGAGCCGGTGCTGATCGCCCTGGTGTTCGTCGGCGGCGCGCTCTCGTTCGTCTACGCCCTGCAGGTCTACCAGTACGACTTCTGGCGCACGCCGGGGCGCGGCCCCGGCCCGGACAGCTCGCGAGGCCAGAAGGCGGTCGTCGTGGCGCTCGCCCTCGTCATCCTCGCCGGCGGCCTGTGGCCGGAGCCGCTCCTGTCGCTCAGCCACGACGCCGCGGCGACCCTCGCGGGACCGCAACCGTGATCGGCGTCGTCGTGCGCGCCGCCGCGCTGACCTCCATCTACCTGCTGGTGCTGACGAGCGTCGCGCCGGGCGACGTCCTGATCGGCGCGCTGCTCGGCCTCGGCCTCGCCCTCGCGCTGCGCCCCCGCCGCCCGTCCCGCGGGCCCCGGGACTCGCTCGCGCTGACGCTCGCGATCACCGAGGCCGTGGCGCGGGCGTTCGTCGAGACCGTCATCGGCAGCTGGCGGGTGGTGCGGTTCTGCCTCGGCGCGCGCAGCTCGCCGGGCTTCGTGGAGGTGCAGCGCGACGACCGCAACCGCCACGAGCTGGCCTTCTGGGGCCTGCTCACCGGCGCGGCGCCCGACGAGGTCGTCGTCGACGTCGACCCGGCCCGTGGGGTGATGCTCGTCCACATGGTCGACGCCGCCGACGTGGAGCACGTGCGGGAGCGGCACCACCTCGGCCAGGAGCGGTGGCGGCACAGGGTGGTGCGCTGATGCCGGACCTCGCCCTCGACATCGCGTTCGCGTGGGCCACCCTGCTGCTGTTCGGCGGTGGCCTGCTGCTGCTGCGGGCGCGCGACGCGATGCACCGGATCCTGGCGCTCGACGTGCTCGTGTCGATCGTCGTCGCCCAGCTGACGATCCTGTCGTACTCGCGCGACGTCTCGTACTACATCGACGCGGCGCTGGCGCTGGCGCTGCTCTCGTTCACCGCGACGCTCGTCGTCGCGCGGTACGTCACCCGCGGGCGGCCGTTCTGATGGGCGGCGCCCTGCTCGACGTGCTCGGCATCGCCCTGATGATGCTCGGCCTGCTGCTCGCCACCATCGGCCTGTACGGGCTGCTGCGGATGCCGGACGTCTTCCACCAGGTCCACCCGGCCGGCCTGGTCACCGGTCCCGCGGTGGTCCTGGTGCTGCTCGCATCCCCCGCGACCCGGAGCGCGGAGATCGTCACGAGCGCCCTGCTCGTGATCGTGTTCGTCCTCATCACGTCCCCCCTCGCGGGTCACGCGATCGCCCAGGCCGCCCGGCGGCGGCGGGAGCGCCGGGAGCGGGACGGGGACGCCTGACCGGGGGGCCCGGTCCGGCGATTCAGGAGGGCCCCCGGAGCGGCCGATGGGACGGGGACGCCGGACACGCCGGCGTGCCAGCCCCAGGAGGATCCCCGTGAAGCACCGTCTGGTGACCCGCAGCGACTTCGACGGCCTCGTCTGCGCCGTCCTGCTGCGCCATCTCGACCTGATCGACGACATCGCCTTCGTCCACCCGAAGGACGTCCAGGACGGGGTCGTGGAGATCACCGGGCGGGACATCCTCACGAACCTCCCGTACGCACCCGAGGCGTTCATGGTGTTCGATCACCACGCCTCCGAGGCGACGCGCACCGGCGGCGACGCCGAGAACCACCGCATCGTCACCGACGCCCCGTCCGCGGCGCGCGTCGTCTACGAGCACTTCGGGGGCGCGGAGCGCTTCCCCCAGGTGTCGGAGGAACTGATGGAGGCCGTCGACCGGGCCGACTCCGCCGCCTACGACCGCGACGACATCCTCGCGCCGTCCGGGTGGACGCTCCTGAACTTCCTGATGGACAGCCGCACCGGCCTCGGGCGGTTCCGCGACTTCCGGATCTCGAACTACGAGCTGATGATGGACCTGATCGACGCGTGCATCCGGCACGACACCGTCGACGAGATCCTGGCCCTGCCGGACGTGCAGGAGCGGGTGCGCCTCTACACCGAGCAGACCGACCTGTTCGTCGCCCAGCTGCGGCGCACGAGCCGGCTCGAGGGCGACGTGGTGGTGGTGGACCTCCGTGACGAGGAGGTCATCCACGCCGGGAACCGCTTCATGGTCTACGCCCTCTTCCCCGAGGCCCGCGTCTCGGTGCACGTCATCTGGGGCCGGGAGAAGCGCAACACCGTCCTCGCGGCGGGCCGGTCGATCATCGACCGCTCCTCGACCGCCGACATCGGCGCGGTGATGCTCGGCCACGGGGGCGGAGGGCACGCCGCGGCGGGCACCTGCCAGGTCCCGCACGAGCGCACAGACGAGGTCCTCGCCGACGTCATCGCCGCCCTCGGCACCCCGGTCGCGGTGGGGTGAGGCCCCGGGGCCCGGGCGGCGTGTCCGCCCGGACCCCGCGTCCGTCCCGCGCGCGGGGTCAGCGCAGCGGGATGTCCACGCCGCGCTCCGACTCGGGGCGCGGCCCGAGGATGCGCCGCTCCGACTCCGCGATCTCGACGTCGTTGATGCTCGCCTCGCGGCGGGTCATGTAGCCGAGGTCGTCGAACTCCCACAGCTCGTTGCCGTAGCTGCGCCACCACGTGCCGGACGCGTCGCGCGACTCGTACTGGTAGCGGACGGCGATGCGGTTCCCCTCGAACGCCCACAACGACTTGCGCAGGGCGTAGTCGATCTCGCGCTCCCACTTCTCGGTGAGCAGCCGGGCGATCTCCTCGCGCCCGGTCACGAACGACTCGCGGTTGCGCCACACCGAGTCCTCGCTGTAGGCGAGGGCGACCCGGGCGGGGTCACGGGTGTTCCAGCCGTCCTCGGCGGCCTGCACCTTGGCGGCCGCGGTCTCGCGGGTGAACGGCGGGACGGGCGGGCGGGGGTCCATCGCGGCTCCTTCGGGTCGACCGGGATGGTGCCGGTCTACCACGACGGGGGTCGTGAGTGGCGCAGGGGCCGGCGCCCGGCTACGTCAGCCGGCAGCAGCGCACCCGCTCACCCGCCTCGAGGCGCTCCGCCTCGGCGGGGACGACCGCGAGGTGGGTGGCGCCCGCCAGCGACGTCAGGTCGTGGGACGCCTGGCGCGCCATCGGCTCGAGGGCGCCGTCGCGCTCGCGGCAGCGGATCAGCTCGGTGCGGGGAGTGGCGGCCCGGTAGGCGACGGCGAGCGGCATGCGCGTGTCCCAGTCGTCGTCGACGCTGAGGAGCGGGCGGGCGAACGCGTGGAAGCAGACCGCCGCCGACACCGGGTTCCCCGGCAGGCCGATCGCGACCTGCGCCCCCCGCACCCCCAGCCACAGGGGGTGCCCCGGCCGGATCTGGACGCCGAACAGCACCTCCTCCACGCCGAGGGCCGCGAACGCGGGCCTCAGGTGGTCGTGGCGGCCCACCGAGACGCCGCCGGTGGTGACGACGACGTCGGGGGCGGGGTCGGCGTCGAGGGCGGAGGCGAGCGCGGCGACGGTGGCGTCGCGGTCGTCGGGTATCACCCCGCCCGCCACCACGTCGGCGCCCGCCGCGCGGGCCTGCGCGGCGATGCCGGGGCGGTTCGCGTCGTACACCTGGCCGGGGGCGAGCACCCGCTCGGGTCCGACGACCTCGTCGCCGCTGCCGAGCACCGCGACGCGCAGGCGCCGGTCGCAGAGCGCCTCGCCGAGCCCCATCGCCGCGATCGTCGCGATCTCGTGCGCCGCGACGCGGTGGCCGGCGGGCAGCAGCAGGTCACCACGGCGCACGTCCTCGGCGCGGGCGCGCACGAACGCGCCGGCCGGCGGTGGCGTCACCGCCACGACCATGTCGCCGCGGTCGTCGGCGTGCTCGGAGCGGAGTACGGCGTCGAGCTCGTCCGGCAGCACCGCGCCGGTGGAGATCCGGATCGCCTCGCCCGGCCCCACCACACCGGTGAAGGGGGCGCCCGCGCGGCTCTCCCCCACCAGGCGCAGGGAGCGCCCGCCGGCGGCGTCGGCGGCGCGCACCGCGA
>LNFM01005594.1_pt1 | contig 23487 bp, 18 predicted proteins | sample 596031 | NCBI WGS metagenome assembly LNFM01 (sample SAMN04254537, study PRJNA301005) | activated carbon metagenome | isolation source: dual media filters at the Ann Arbor, Michigan drinking water treatment plant | place: USA: Ann Arbor | reverse complement strand
CCTATTGGAATTCAAACCGGGAGTTCTGGGTATCCGTGATCACCCCGAAACATCAGCATTCATGCGGGCTGCAGAGGTATTGCAGGGGCGACTAAAGAGTTCCACCCACAACTGAGTTCGCTGCCGGCAGCGATTCGTTCATCCACAGCCTGCATTTCGCAGGCGGATTCGCGCTAAATCCAAGCTTCTTGCTCCGCCTTGCGCCCCTCGCGCTGCATTGCCAGACACAGTTCGCGCAGCGCCTGCGGCAAGCTGTCGCGGGCCAACAGAACATTGATCAACCGACGGTCATGATCGTTCAGCGGCCAGTCTTGCGAGGTCTCGGACAATTGCTTCACGCCCATCCGATGAGCCTGCCAGGACAAGTCCTGGGCCTGCCACAGAGCGCCGACCGTGCAGGCAATGTCTACCCCGCTTGGGTCAGCGTCGGCACTGATCCAAGCCGACGCAGGTGCCAGTCGCAGAAGATGGGCTATGGCTTCCAGCCAAGCGATTGACGGACGTCCGGGCATCCAAATCAGAACCACCCCTGGTTCAAGTTGCAGCGCCTGGCGCTCGAAACTTGCGCGGTTTTCGATCAGCCACCAGCGCTCCGGCTTCGACGCCGCACTCACGCGCATCAAATCAGTCAGCGGCAGTCCTACGCAGTGCAAGGGCCCCAGCTGGACTTGCTGGTCATCCCAATGCAGGTTCAATTTACCCGCCAGCCAGCCCACCGCGACAAAACGCGCAATGCGCAGCCGCTCCAAATCGAAACCGGTCTCCAGCCAGCGCCAGTCGGCGTCGCCGATGGCTTTCGTGGCACCTCTTGAGTGCAGGGCGAAATCGCGTCGCGAGCCTTGTCGGTCCTCGTCATGCCATGCAGCGACCGCGCGCAGGAGTTGAAGGCGAATCGCCAGCAAGTCCAGCCGTAGCGATTTTTCCTCGCGCAACTGCATGAACGCCCTGCCCAGCTCATCCAAAAGATCTGGATCCAGCGCAGACCCGTCGGCCGTCTCTGCGCGTGACTGCAACCAGGCATCCGCATCTTCGATCAGCACCTGACGCTCCTCCACACGCAAGCGCGGGCTCGACACACCCAGTAGCCCTTGCAGCCGAGGCAGATCCCGCCAGCTGATGAACGCCCACTGCCAAACGCCACCCACCAGTCGATCGTGCCGAACGATCCATCCTTGGCGCAGCAGCAATTCACACAGTGCTTCTGCAGTCTCAATGGACACCGGCGCGGCGTCCTTCAGCAAGGCTGAGCGGCCGCGGCGAGCCCCGTCGCTGCGCGCCCAACGTCGCAATACGGCACCGTGCTCCGGATCCAGCATGGGCAATGCCTCCGGCACGGGCCCAGATGCCTGTCGATCCCGCGCACCTCGCCCCCGTGCCGTATCTACCCACTCCATAGCTCTTCGCCCTCTTCTTCAGACTGTCGCGACACGACGCTGAAGCACACCAATCGGAGGTGCCCAGCGTGCATCCCGCGCCTTTTTGGACGTAACCAAGGTGATGTCTGCCGGCTCGAACACCTCCACGTTGTGCGTGATCGGCGTGGTCAGCACGTATTGGGCGCGGGTTGATTTCAGGAAGTGCCCCACCAGCTGGATGTTACGAACGTCCAGGTGCGCGAACGGTTCGTCAATGAACACAAAGCCGCCCGGCGTTTCGTCGTCCTTGAGCAGGCCCACCAGAAGGATCAGCGACTTGATCACTTGCTGCCCACCCGACGCCTCGCCGTCATTCAACCCGATATTCCCTTTGCCGTCGAAGTTGAAGCTGACCTTGAGCTCGGCCTGACGCAGCACGGTGTCGTCGTTGTCCAGGTGCGGCAAATCGGCTTGTACCTCCACACCAGCCAGTACACCCAGATCCACGATGTTTTTGCGGTAACGGCGCACGGTTGCTCGCATCACATCGATATAGCGTGCGCGCGCGTTGCCAACTGCATCGGCGGCGGACACATTCCGCCTTTTGCATTCGTCCAGTCGCAGCGACTGCTCGCCCACAGTGGCATTCATCAGAGTGTGCTTTTCTTCCACGGCTGGATCGGTCTCCCACTGGCCCTGCTGCAGCGCGTGGTCCACATCCCGGCTGCGCAATTTGGCCTGCGTCGTGTTGACGTAATCCGCGCACAACTTGGCTAGAGCGGCTTCAGTGATCCAGCGCACCGGAAAACGGCGCTTCTGCGCTTGCGACTGGACTGACTTGACTCGCAACTCCTCTCGGCGAATACGCCATTCACGCTCGTAGCGCTCCATCTCACGCTCGCTCTCGGTCAAGCGCTGCTGCGTGGTCCGGTAGCTGGTCTCGGCCTGCGTCTCACCGACGACGGCATTCTTGTATGCCTGCTCCAGATCCTGCAAGCGCTTGCTGGCGTTGACGCGAATCTGTTTCAGCGCGGGCAACTGCTGACGCGCCTGCTGGAATTCATCGCTGCGCCGTGCCAGTTCTTCTGCGGCTCGGTGCCCTTTGCCAGCTTCGATGGCTGCATCCAGCTGACGCTTTACGGCCCTTTGATCCTGCGAAATGCCGCTCAAGTCCTTGTCGAGCGTGATCAGCCGCTGCTCGATCGAAGTCTTCCGCGATGCCAGAGCAGCGGCGCCATACTGATGGTCTGCAGGATCCACCCAAACACTGCGCCCACCCCGACCGTCTCGCCAGTACGCCTGGGGCGTGATCCACTCCCCGCCATGCCGCGCCCCCTCTTCCGTGCTTTCGACACGGCGAATATGAGCCAGTTGCCGCAACAGCCACACCGGAGCTGAAGCCGAGAACCGCAGCACTGCGAGCAGGCTGTGGGGCTCGGGTTGGCGCGGTGCTTCGGCAGCATCTGACACAAGGTAGTGTTTGTAGCGCTCGCGCTCGGCCATGGCCATGGCCTGACCTTCATCAGCCTTGTCCTGCAGCACGACGACCCAACGCGCGGCCTTCAACACACCTTCGGCGGCCACACGCCAATGCTCGTCGGTGATTTCGATCACATCGGCCATCACATGGTGGGCGATGTCCTTTTGTCTCAAAACTCGCAAAAAACGCTGCACCTCGGGAGGCGGTGGTGCCTGGCGCTGGCCCTGTAGCCGATCCAAAGCGTCCTGGGCCACCTGGCGCTGCCCGCTCACCTCGTGCCAACGCCCTTCCAACTCGCTCTTGCGCTTTTCCAGCTCACCCACACGTTCAGCCAACTGTGCAGCGTCGTTTTCCACGGCGGCCAGCGCCTGAAGTTCATCGGCACGCTTGACCAAGTCCTCTGCCGGACGCTCGGCATCTCGGGCCTGCTGTTGGGCGCCCTGGGCGTCGGTCTTTTGCTGCTCCAGTTCACCGACCAGTTTTGCAGCAGCGTTTTTCGCCTCCAGCAACTGCAGCAACCTAGTGCTGTCTTCGCCGCGCTGGCGCTTCTGTGCCGCATGATGCACGCGTTGCCGATGCATATCGCCCAGTTTGGAGGCAGTGTCTCGGCGCACCTCGTGCCATTCGAGCACGGGAATGATCTCGGTTGCCAGCAACTCGCGCTCACGAATCTTGGCCTGGTACTGCCGGAACAGATTGACCCGTGCTTCCAACTGCGCCAGTTGGGCCTGACCATGCACCAGCTCGCGTTCGGCCGTCTCAACTTCGGCGGCCAGTTCGCGTTGGTGCTTGCGCGCTTCCTCGTAACGGTCCAGCACCTCCTGGTCGCCGAACACATCGAACACCAAACGCAACAGCTCTTTGGGCGAGTATTCGCACAAACGGTCGGTCTGCCCTTGCTCCAGCGCCAGCACTCGGGCGATGGCTCGTGACAGGCCTGCCCCCTCCAGGCGTCTGCGCCAGTGTTCGATTCCCAACCACTCCTTTTCAGGCGACAGGATCAGGGTTTCGATCGGCACATCGCCCTCGGCCATGATGTAGCGGCGCTGCCAATCGCCGCCATTGCGATCGATGCGACAGGCCAGCGTGACCTGGTCTGAATACAGCAGGTTGCGTGCGAACGGGCGACTCGATGTTTGCCGGGTATGCGGGCGGTTGTCCACTGTGGCGCGCAGCCAGGTGGTGTCCGCATTGGCATGTCTGGCATAAGTCTTGTAGCTACGACCGCCGGAGCAATCCAACCCCAGCAGAGTGCGCATCGCATCCAGCAGCGTCGTCTTGCCCGAACCGTTTGGGCCAGCCACGGTGATGATGGCGCCATCCAGCGGCAGCGTCAGTCGCTGGCAGTAGTCCCACTGCAGAAGCTCGATAGATTGCAAATGGAACATCAGTTCTGTGCCTCCCGCGCGGTGTCGTCAGAGTCATTGTCATTGGCCTTGTCTTTGGCTTCCGCCTGACTGCGCTTGCGCGCCAGAATGTCACCCAGCGCACCATCCAGGATTCTGGGCGCGAGCGAGTCGTAGTCCAGCAGCAAATCCAGCAACGGACCTTCGGCGATGTCATCGCCCCGGCGAACGATGAATCCGTGCGTCTCCAGCCGCTTGAGGTTGCCGTCCATGCGTGTCTTGCGACCCAGCTGGGTACCGAAATCCGCCAACAAGGCCTTGTAGGACACCAATGGGCTCACGGTGGCAGCAGTGGGCATAGGACGCTCGGCTTGGAACATCTCGTCTTGCAAATCACCTTCTGCTGATACAGCTCGCGCGGCCTGACGCTCCCGCTTGGGCAAGATGATCAGTGACCACAAAACCACCAACAGTGAAACGGCGTCACGCGGGAGGTCCACGTTGTTGTTGGCATTGAGGCCCACCTCGCCGAACACGGCGGACTCAACCCCACGCAGCAAGGCAACGCTCACGTGATCGGCGTGGATGTTGTCGATCAGGCGCAGCCCGATCTGGGCCAGGCGATCTTGTACCGACTGCCAGAGGTCGGCGTCAATCAGCGCACGGCGCACGCGGGGGTGCTGTCGAGGCAGCCAGCGGCGCGCCAACAGTTCTGCCGCCAGCAAGGCCGCTTCATCGGAGGCTTCAATCATGATGGTCGCTTTCGGTATCGGGTTGCAGCTGGCCGACGCTGATGGCGGCCACATGTTCGTCATCCAAGCGCTGCACCACTGGCTGTAAATCGACATGCCATGGCAGCCGCGCAAGTTCGCCCGTCTGACCCCGCAGGGAGCGTGCCTGCAAATCGCCCAGCAGAGGCAGTAGTTGCATCCGGTAAGCCGCCTGGGCGAAACGGCCGCCGAGTACGGCGTCCGCCACTGGGCGAGGCTGTGGCACGCTACCGTCGCTCGCGTCCGACCATGCGCCTATTTGGGCGATCAAGTCCGCCAGCTCCATCGGCATGCTGAGCACCTCCATCTCACCCACCCCAGCTTGGGAGGGCGGCGGCAAACCTTGTGAGCGCTGCGGATCGGGGCGATCCCGATCAAGTTCGCCTTCGGCGACATCGAGCAAGTCGTGTCCGCTAACGAACACAGGACGAACGCCCACCGACAACGCATCTCCCAACAGCTCGTGCAAGGCTGGGTGAGTCTGTAGCCACTGGCGAACATCCGAACTGGTGATGCCGGTGGAGCCCAGCGTCACGCGTTGACGGTCGGCCTGCTGCAAGGCACGCGTGAACTGGCTGGCCATGGCGAGCAGCTTCGCCTGCCCGAAACCCAGTGCTCGCGCTTCACGCTCCAGACGAAGATCATCGTGCTCGCTGCGGATCAGGGCCGTGAGCGCCTCCCCTGCCCGCTCGACCAGTTTCAAAGCCCGCTCAAAACGCGGCTGCGCCTCACGCAAACGCGCTTCGGATCCGCTCGCAATGGCATCGGCAAAGTCGTCGTACAGACGGGCCAGCTGCGCGTGCAGGTGCCGAATCTGGCCGGCGTCTGAGAGGCCCAGCGCTTGGGCTCCTGCCACCTGCGCCAGCAACGAGGCCATATCATCGTCGTCGCTTGATGTGCGGGCCAGCGGAGCGAGTAAGGCTTGTACCTGGAGCGCAGATGGTGAAAGGTGATAGTCCTGCGCCGTAGCTTCCCAAATCAACAGTCCCAAATCTCGCAAGCGCTTGAGCGCCATGTCCAGGGCCTCAGGTTTCAGGCCGTGGAACAACTGGTTGAGGTCTTCGCGCTGCAACCGCCCCTGTGGCTGGGCAGCCAGTTCCAGGAAAACCCACAGACGCAGGCGGGCAGTTGCTTGCCCTCCGGAGAGGAGCCCGCGCAATGCATCGATCGCATCCAGGCGCTGCCCCAGCGCAAAGGCCAGCGGAGACTCCGCCGCAAAACCGGGATCGCGAAAGAAACCTTCGAAGGAACTGGCATCAGGCTCCTCGGGAGGTTGTGCCCCCATGTGTCGGTCCGCCGTATTCATCAAGTCATGGAGATGTACGGCGTGAGCGGTGCACCGAGGCCGGTGGCTCCGCCAACGACCAACTCGACAACCAACGCCCCCCCAGACGCGAACTCAGCGCTTTTGAGTCTAACTTCTCGTTTTGCAAGCCTTCCTCCTTTTGAAGTTACAGGGAACGGTACCCGACTTCTGGGCACCAGCAGCAAGTTGAATGACCCATGCTTTGCCGGCGCACAACACCAGTTCTGTCTTGCCAACTGCCTATTTGATTGTGCCGTCTCTCCATCTAGCGCCGAGTACGCACGAGATAGCTTTCGATCTTCTTGGCATTGAACGCCATGGCGATCTGCATGCAGTCTTTTCCACCAGCATCGGTTCGAAGTGGTTCTCCACCGTGCTCGACCATCAAGGCAAACACTTCAGAAAGGTCACTTTCGGCAGCCAACATCAAAGGCGTTCGGCCAGGCGCTGGGTAGTTGTGTGGAGCATTGGGTTTGGCACTCGCGTCCAGTAGCAGCGCCACAATGGACGTGAGTTTGCTGACGGTGTGGCGTCGGACATGACTGTCCACCTGCGATTTCGCAACCTTTAAAGCGAGGTCGATATCGGCTTGCGCTGGCTGCTTGTCTCCGAACACCCCGGCAAGCCCCACGCCAAATCGCCTCAAGGCATCTTTCTGCACCAGATCAGGCTCAAGAAAAATTGCCTGCGCCAGCCCCTGGAACATGCGCTTTGGGTCGATCCTTGCAGCGAGTAGGCTCACCGCGTAGTAGAGCGGTGACTGGTAGTCCGTGAGTGCGTGCTGGTTCGGATCAGCCCCCTGATCCAGCAGCTTTTGCACCACGTCTGGGTCACCGAGGTCAATAGCGCACATGAGCGGTGTGAGCCGCTTCTTGTTTGTTGTAGCGTTCAAGGAAGCCGCCTGATGGGGGGATGCCAGCAGCAGATCAAGTACCTCCCGCTTCCCGGTACCTACTGCATACTGCAGAGCACAAAGCAAGGCAGACCCACCTGAACTGTCCAACTGATCTACGGGCGCTCCGGCGTTGAGCAGTGCTTTCACCCGGTCGTATATCCCGAAGGAAGCAAAGAGTCTGAGCTGCGGCCAACGCCGCACATCGCCACTCGCAAAGTGCACAGCTCGCACGCGATCAAGCTTGACGAGATCAAGCTTGATCTTGGCAATCTCCTCCTCAGAGATCGCCATGACGCCGGACGTCGGCACAGCCAGCTCATGCTCGCAATCGACAAAGCGTCCCTGCGAGGGAAACAGGACAGGCATTTGCTGCGCAAGCTGCTCCACTTCCCAAGCTTCGAGGACGGACGCTTCCCGTGGCTTTTGGAACAGACCCAGTGTGACCCCAACGTGCTTGAGCTGTTTCAGAAACACCTTCTTTTCCAAGAATGCTGCTATACAGGAGGCCTCTTCAACAATGCTCCTGATCTGGCTTCCAGCGCGGTAACAGGCCATCTCAAAAGCTTTCTCATAGTGCTGGGACGCTTCTTCATACTGGCCGGCCAGCACGTTCCAGCGCGCCTTCATCCACTCGTAGTGATAGTTCGTGCGCCCTTCCGGATCTTGGAAGCTGGCTTGTGACTCAAGCTGCAAGATTGCCTCCCAAAGGCGCTCTCGATCGTCCGTCTGCTTGGTGGTCGTGCGCATCAGGGCGCACCAAAGCTTGCTACCCTGCTCAGCCAGTTCAGGCCACGTCTTCCCCACTCGACGCACCTCCTCCAGCAATCGCCTTTGAAGCTCCTGGCCATCCGCTGCCCCACGCAGTACATGGCGAAGGATCGTTGGGCGAACGGATCTGCTTAGTGCTCTCTCGAACCGTGCCATAGCTGCAGCGAGCATGATCCAAAGAGCTGCCGACTGCGCCTCGCGCTCATCACCCCGTATCATCAAAAGCCGCTTGCAGAACAGCTTGATGCTTGGTGCAGACGGAACGTCAATACCGTTGCGCCATTTGCTCACCTTGTCCCTGTCACTGCGATCCGTGCCAGTGCTCTCGGGATACAGCAGCTTGTCAACAGAGCTTCCAACACGCTTGTCCAGCCACTCAAGCGTCACGGAAAGCGGAGCCCTATCCCCATCAAGCAATTGGGCCAGATCCGGCCCATTCAACTGTTCATGCGCGTCGATCAGCAGCTGTGCCGCCTTGAGCGTAAAGAACTCTTCCTCAAGGATGGGGAAGACGTCAGCCCGACTCACCGAGTCCAGCGGCACGTCCAAGACAACGCGCGCGTAACTTTCTCTGACTTCTGACAGCCAGGGGGCGATCAGACTGTCTGCGATCGAGCCTACGACGCTCCTTGAGCCACCCAACAAAAGCTCCTGGATAACTGTATCGGTCTTGTCCCAGTCGAAGTCGCCTTCACGAGCGAGGCGACCGACATCGCTGTCCTGCTTCTTGACATCCAAAGCGCCAGCGATTGCAACGATGCACTCTCCGAGTCTGGGATATGGTGGGGACTTCGACTTCATAGACCCTTCAAGCATGGACACGGCGCACGTCACGCCTGAAATTCAAGCTTGCACGCCAATCGCTGGGCGTTCCTGGCACGGGAAGCATTCGCCCATTGGGTGCTATCAATTTCCCGTGCTTCTTGCCGGCGACGTAACGCCATCCATTCGCCAAGAGGTCCTGCACGATTGCCGAGATTTCCTTGTTTTTGCTAAACCGCATGGTTTTCAGCGGGCCCAGCGCGATCATGGCGTCGGGCCCTTCCCCATTACTTGGAGACCTTGGCGAGAGCTTGGTTGGTCGCAGCCGCGCTTTGGGCACGAGGCGCAAACGTACCCGCCTTGACGTGGCCCCCGCTCGCTTTGGCTGCGCTCGACTGGATGCGACCCGCTGCCTGCATGGTCATTGGAGTGGGCTTGGCTGAAGATTTTGAAGACATGTTGATCCTTGAAGAAACGTTGCTCAAATCGGCAACATCTCCAAGGCTACGGAGGTAACCCCTGACTGTCTCCTGCGCTAGTGCTCAAAAAAAATCCAGATCTGAAAACTTGACGCTCGACGCCCCCGTGTGATCAGAGGCCGTCAATCCCGCATCGAAAGACGGAAGCCCTGAGAGCGACGTCTGGAGACCAACCATTGATGAGAACCAGGAACGCGCATCGGAGGGGCTCCTCAAAGTTACCGGCTATTGCGATACCTCCCTGCCATCGGGAACGTCCACCAAAATCACTGAGTCACCCCGCCAAGCTCAGGAGCGCCATGGAAAACATGACGCAGCGGTCGGGTCATTTGCACATGCCTCTGTCGTCGCCTTGTGAATTTGCTCCATCAGCGCCTTCATGAAAGGTTCAACGCTGTACAGCAACGGATTCTCAATCCCGTTTTCAATGGATCGGATGCTTCCACCGAGCTGCCTCGTGCCTTTGCGAACCAAGGCATACAACGCGCAGTCGATCAGTGGTTCGTCAGCTCCGCGTTGATCGCCGTGATGAATCTCAATGATCTGACCCCACTCGATCCGCAGGCTACCTGCGGATGCGTCATCCCGACAAATACTGTCTGCGGTTAGCCAGTACCGCCCCCACTCCTTGGAGCGCCTGACTTGGCGTCGGATCTCCAGAAGGCTCTCATCTTCAATGATTTTGGCTTGTTCGCCTTCACGCTGAGATTGCTGTGGAAAATAGCGAACGGTTGGTCGACGGCCTAGCTTCAGATTCAGGGATTCAAGTCGGTCTGAGACAAGTTGCCAGTTCCGAACAAGGCTACTGAACACGATCGGCCCTCGCGCCACCTTCTGAGAAGACGCGACTCTTCTATGCCCGGATTGATGGGGCAGAAAGTTCAACACGAAAAAAGAGCGCAGCGCATTCAGGTCCGCTGTGTCCTCTTTGGCACTCAACAGTTGATACATGGCATAGCCTTCTTCTCGTAGGTAGTCGGCAAACAGTGAGATCAGCTCCGAGCCGGCTTCCATCGGCTTGAGAGCTTCCATAAACTCAGACAAATACATGTGCCTGACGTAGGCACGATTTGTGCGCAGGTAGGAATCCTCAGCCTCCGAGAGGGGGAAGGCTGTGAGCACAATGACCGCTCGATCATCTGAATCGTCGGCACCACGCTCCTGAACCCAGTGAACGTAGTCTTCCAGCTGGCCTGCCAGGAACTGGTCGTGCATCTTGATTTCGACTAGGACGCGTGCAGTTCGTGTTTTTGATTCCAAGGTGATCTGGAGATCAGCACGACGATCATTGATCCGGTGGTCTTCCGATAGATAGAGAGATTCGGCATCCACGCTCTGAACGGTGGACACTGGCCAGCGCCCGTGCATGAGCGGAGCCACCTTGATCAGGGGATACACGACGTCATGCCGCATGGCGGCAATCTGCTCGATGATGTTCCCCAGGTAGCGACCGTGATACTTCGCGTCAAACTTGCCCTGGATGGCGGAGAAGAAATTCTTCATGGCGTGAAAGAAACAGGTTCTCTATTCAAGTTCTCATTGGCCGAGGATCTTCGAATGACCCGGAGCCAGCAGCCACGGTTCAGTCACGAGCCCCCCTTCTTTAACTGGCTTCTCAAAAAGCGATCCAACCGTTTCGCGATGGATTGTGTGGCAAACACGGGTATGTCTGAAGTTCAGATTGCTTGGAACGTGTGCCAAACGCGACAACACGCCTTCAGTAGCCCCCTTCCGTTCCAGAAAATCTCAGTACAGGGTCCATCTGCTCAACGCGAAAACCCCGGATGCGTCGATCAAAAACCGCCAAGTCGACCAGAAAATCTTGGAACGACTCAGCCGCTATGCCACCCAGAACCACCGACCATGTCTTGTCGTGCTCCGAATAGACCATTCCGTGTGCGTCCATCAACGCTTCAAGTTTTCGCAGCGGATCATCGATCACGAATTTGGTGAATGGTCCTTTGGCAACGTTGATGAGTGCAGCAAAGCCAGGTTCCCGCGTCACGGGCAGCGGTCGGGCTAGGATGTGCACCATGGCATCGGCCACCTCATGAGGCGTGAAGCCCTCCAACGCATACCCCGCTCTGCGGGCAAGATACTCGACCGAGGCGGCCTCTTGAGCTTGGAGGTGCCACCAATCAATGTCACTCAACGAACACACCCACTGCCGATGGCAAAACGCGGGCACCGCCATCTCAACAAAGGGCCTGTCGAAGCCAGCGTTGTGGGCCACGACCAGTTCACAGGCTCGCACCATTTCGGAGATCCGCTGCACGTCAAAGTGGTGACCCGCAAGGAATGAGTTGTCATAGCCCAGCACTTCGGCTGCTTGTGGCGCGAGTTCGAACGTCGGCTCTTGAAGCCCCTGAAATCGATCGACGATGCGCAGCACGTTCCCACTTGCCCTATCCACATCAAGTGCGACAAGTGCCAGGCCGATCAGTTCGTCGACTCCATGATCAAGACCGGTCGTCTCGGTGTCGATAACCAGTATGCAAATTGTGTCGACGCTTGATGAGGTCGTTTTGGAAGAGATATCAGATGTCGTTTCTGTGACCATGGCTTGACGCAACGTGTTGGAGCAACGAGCTTAAAAATACATGCGACGCAATGCGTCGCAGCAGAACGACTCACGCCGTCTTTCCAGCAGCAATCAAGCACTTTTGTCATCTTGGACAAATCACTCCGGTCGGGATACAGCATCATTGAGGCATCGGAGACTTCATGCCCGCACAAGACAAACACGACACGCTCCAGCGTCTGCTCGAACTTCTCAAAGCGCTGCCCCACCACAACTGGGCTACGCCGTCCGAACTGCATGCGCGACTGCTCGACATGGGATACGAGGTTGACCTTCGTTCGGTACAACGAGACTTGAAAGAGCTTCAGAAGAGCTTTCCGCTGGATCACAACGACAAGGGGCGTCCTCATGGCTGGCGGTGGTCGGCAGAAGCAGCCGGGGGCATGGCTGCGATGAGCACGCCTGAGGCGCTCAGCCTGGTGTTGGTGCAGCAGCATTTGCAAGCCGCACTTCCAGCCACCATGCTTGACGGCTTTGAATCCTTGTTCCGCAGGGCACGTCAACGACTGGAACGCATGGGGCCTCGCTCGGGGGCCGCCCGATGGCCAGAAAAGGTTCGCGCGGTACCTCCGGGTTTGCCCAGCTTGCATCCCAACGTCGACTCGTCGGTGCAGGCATCCATCGCCGAGGCATTGCTGGCTGAACGCCAGATTGATGTGGTCTACGCCCCGGCGGCGCTGGACACGACCAAACGCTATCGGTTGCACCCGCTTGGGCTGATCCTGCGTGGAGGAAGGAACTACCTCGCCGCCAGCAGAGGCGGCAAGGATCCCCTTCTTCTGTATGCAATGCATCGCTTCACGTCTGTCGAGGTGACTCTGAAGCCCATCGAAGTGGATGAAAGCATCACCCTTGATGCCGCGCTCAACTCAGGCCAGGCTCAGTTCGGTGCCGCAGCGCTGCTGGTGAAGCCCATGCGACTGCTCATCGCATGCACACCTGGGATGAGCCGACTCCTGCAAGAGTCGCCCTTGGGGCTGGATCAGGCCTCACAGCCAATGGATGATGGACGCACGCAGTTCAGCGTGCAACTACCAGACTCGTGGGAGCTGCGTTGGTGGCTGATCAGTCGGGGAACGGACGTTGAGGTGCTCAAGCCGACAAAGCTGCGCAAGGAAGTCCGAGACGCGCTGCAGACTGCACTGAACCAATACGGCCCTATGGACTGAGGCCCAGACAGCAGAGGCCTGGAGGTGGCCATAGTCTCTTCCGGACAAAGTACGCATTCCTCAACGGCGTGTGACTTCAGACGTTTTTGCACGCGACAGATGCTGTCGCTTCACTCCTGAGAATCACCCTCCCTCAATCAGCGGAGTGTGTGTATGGGACGAAGGAAAAGCGCAGCGGGTAGCGGACTTGAGCAGTGGTACTTGCCGATCGTTCGGCTCTGGGCGATGCGAACACTGCTTCGCTGCAACGGCATTTCTGAGTTTCTGGGCGACACACGCTTCAGCGACCTGGAGGTCGCGCGGATGCTGGGCTACAGCCCGACATCGATCAAGAACTACACGCCTGCGTGGGGCCTGACATCGCTGCAGCGAAAACACCAGGCGATCGAAAAGCTGGCACCTCAGATCCCCAGGGACAGTGTCATTGGGCGCAACATTGAACATCTGGCAAGGCACATGGGCTTCTCCCAGGTGGAGCGCGACATCCTGCACTTCACAGTGATCGTGCGCCTGCAGCCCGAGCTCTCTGATGCTCTGGGCATGTTGGGAGAGGTTTCCAAGTCATCTCTGTACCGCGTCTACGCGAAATGCCTGGACTACTCGCTCGAAGAGATTCAGGCTGCCCTGGATGAACGCGCGAAGCTGAGCAGGTCAGCTCTTCTGTCCGTCGATGGTGCGCAAAGCTATGCATTCCGCAACAAAGTCGATTTGCTCGATGGACTCGCTGACAACCTCACGCTGGAACACAAGGATCTGTACTCGATGTTCGGCAACTGCTTCACGACGTCGCAAACAGGAAAGCTGACCGTTGAGAGTTTTCCGCATCTGGAGGAAGACATCGCGATTCTCGTGGCGTACCTGGAGGTCGCCACCAGAACTGCTCAGCCGGGGGTCAACATTCTCATCCACGGCAGACCTGGCACTGGGAAAACCGAACTGGTCCGCGCAGTGGCGCAGTCCCTGGGCTCTGCCCTGCTGGAGATACCCACGGAGGAGATCTCCGGCAAGCCGAAGGCGGGAAAGGCCCGCTTTGAAGCCTTCCGCTTTGCGCAGCACCTGCTGGGTGGATCGGGGCGCCAGTTGCTGCTCTTCGACGAGGTCGAGGACGTGTTCTGCGAGCCTATGCCAGTCAAGCGCGGCGACGGCAACAACAGTGGACTCAAGGGCTGGGTTAACCAGATCTTGGAGAAGAACCCAGTGCCCACGTTCTGGGTAACCAACCACCTCCACGACATCGATCCCGCCTATCGCCGCCGCTTTGATCTGGTTATTCATGTGGACGTGCCACCGGCCAGCGTGCGAAAGCGCTTGCTCGATGAGCACACGGCCATGCTCGACCTCCCGATGAACTGGCGCGAGCAGGTGTCAGCGCATGCCGACATGTCACCGGCCGTGGTGGCCCGTGCCTCCAGGGTCAGCGCAGTGGTCTGCGACGCACGCCCCACCATCCAGGCCAGTGCTGTACTCACCAAGGTGATGAACAACACCCTGAAGGCCTTGGGATCACGCCCCGTTCGACCCGGAGATGACTCGGGTCTACCCGAGCAATACCGGGTGGACCTTCTCAACTCGGATTGCGACCTCGAACAATTGCGGGAGGGACTTCGGCGTGTTGGGGAAGGCCGGATCTGCCTCTATGGACCGCCGGGCACAGGCAAGACCGCTTTCGGCAGGCATGTGGCCCATGCGCTCGACCGGCCCTTGCTCATCCAGCGCGCCTCCGACATCCTGTCACCCTACGTTGGGGTAGCCGAGCAGAACATCGCCCGGATGTTCGAGAGGGCACTGGCAGATGGTGCCGTGCTTCTGCTGGACGAAGCAGACAGCCTGCTTCGCGAGCGCCAGGGGGCTATGCACTCCTGGGAAGTGACCCAGGTGAACGAGATGCTGACCCAGATGGAGTGCTTCCGCGGCATCTTCATCGCATCAACGAACCTGATGGACAAGATGGACGAAGCCTCGATGCGCCGCTTCGATGCCCGGATCAGGTTGGGGTATCTCGGCGCCGCTCAGGCGTGGACCATGTTCGTCGAATTGACGACGCAAACCGGTGTGCACCTTGACTCGTCGCTGCAACCGGACGTCCATGCCATGACCATGCTCACCCCAGGCGACTTTGCGGGCGTGTTGCGACAGTGCCGCCTTCAACCACCCGCTGATGGCAGGGCGCTGGTCGAGCGACTTCGCTCTGCCTGCGCGGTCAAGCGAGGCGCAGTTCACAACCCCATCGGGTTTTTGCCGTGAAACCACAGATCGCCACCCCGTCTCAAACTACCATCTTCAGATGAACACCTCGCCGCGCTACCTCACCAAATCCCGGTTCAAGCTTGCGTTGGAATGTCCCACCAAGCTGTATTACACGGGTAAGTCCGAGTACCTGGACACATCACTGGAGGACAGCTTCCTCGCAGCACTGGCTGAGGGAGGTCATCAGGTCGGCGCTCTCGCCTGTGTCATGTACCCGGGTGGGATTGCGGTGACCGGTCGTGGACACGCTGATCAAATTGCGATGACCCGAGACTTGCTGCAGCAAGAAAACGTCACCCTGTATGAGGCGGCTTTCGAGGCGCAGGGCCTGTTCGTGAGGGTGGATGTGCTGCGCAAGCAGGGCAACATCATTGAACTCATCGAAGTCAAGGCGAAGTCCTACAACCCACTGAAGGATGGAGACTTCCGCGGTCGAGGTGGCGTCCTCAAATCGGACATCCTGCCGTACCTCCAGGACATCGCATTTCAGAGGTTTGTGGCCGGCCTGGCCAGACCCGAGTTTGACTACCAGTGCTTCCTTATGCTGGCCGACTCCAGCCGGCGTACCAGCGTTGCTGGACTGAATCAGCGCTTCAAGCTGGTCCGCAAGAACGGCCGTGCCAGCGTGGAGGTGCAACCCGGCACCGACCTGACCTCGATTGGAGACCCCATCCTCAACGCGATTGCTGTGAACTCGCATGTGGATCAGATCCTGCACGGCCCACTGGCACTGGCAGGTGAAATGACCCCCTTCTCACAGGGCGTTGCACAACTGGCCGAAGCCTACAAAGAAGACCGACTGATCGCACCGGTGCCGGGAGCGAAGTGCGCCTCCTGTCAGTTCGCGTCCAAAGCACCACCTGCCCAGGGGGAACCCCGCAGCGGCTTTCATGAATGTTGGAAAAGTGGGCTGGGCTGGAGCGATGAGGACTTCGCCGATGACCTCGTTCTGGACCTTTACAACTCCAAGCGCAAAGAGCAGCTAATCCAGCAAGGGGCTGTGAAGCTGAAGCAGCTTTCAGAGGAGGATGTGAAATTCGACGGGTCGGAACCCGGTCCTGAGGGCATGACGACGTCACACCGGCAGTGGTACCAGATCACCGGTCAATGGCCAGGCAGTGGTGACTACTTTCTCGATTCGTACGGCCTTGGCAAGGCCATGGATTCGTGGCGCTATCCGCTGCACTTCATCGACTTCGAGACTTCAGTTGCGCCCATTCCCTTCTTTGCCGGGAGACGGCCGTATCAGACCACAGCATTCCAGTTCTCTCACCACGTCATGCACGAAGATGGACGCGTCGAACACAAGGACCAGTTCTTGGATGCGGAGCCCGGGGAATGTCCCAACATTAAATTCCTGCGTGCGCTCCGGGATGCTCTGTCGGTCGATGAAGGAACCATCTTCCGGTGGGCCGACCACGAGAACTCGGTGTTGCTGCAGCTGCGCCACCAACTGATCGAAGATCCTCAGCCGCCAGAAGACGCCGCCGTCTTGATTGCCTTCATCGAGAACATCACGTCGCGCGAAGTGGATGGTTCCAAGGTGCATGGTCCTCGCACCATGGTCGATCTGCGGCGCATCGCCGAGCGGTACTACTTTCATCCGGATACCAGTGGCAGCAGCTCGCTCAAGAAGGTTCTGCCCGCCGTGATGAAGAGTTCAGCGAGCCTGAAGACGATGTACGGATCGCCCGTCTACGGCACCGCAGACATGCCGAGCTTGAACTTCACCTCGCCAGTGGTGTGGTGGAAAGAGGCTGAAGGAGGTGTCGTCGACCCGTACAAGCTACTCCCTCCGGTTTTCCCAGAGTTGGGGGTGGAAGAGCAGGAGCGCCAAGAAAACGGTCTCCCACCAGAGATCCGTGAAGGTGGAAGCGCGATGGCCGCGTTTACATTGCTGCAGTCCAGCGAGCTGAAAGCCTTGGAAAGAGAAGACATCATCGGAGCGTTGCTTCGGTATTGCGAGCTCGACACATTGGCAATGGTCATGACCTTCCAGGCGTTCCGAAACGGATGAGATCTGAGAGAAGTGCCGCTCAGCCTTTCTTTTGGATCAATGAAGGAAAAAGCAATGAAGCACGAAGTTGTTGATGCAGGGAGCACGCAACTCAAATTCTCAGCTCAAGCTAGCGCTACGGCAGCCGATCTTCAAAGCTCAACAATCTACAACTTCTATGACCGAATACCAGGCCACCCTATCTTGCATCGACAAGCTACTCAACGATCATGCAGCTCACCCGTTCGACGTCTTGCGGGAATCTGGTGTTCAGGCAGAACTTTGCAGTCACTTGCTTGGTTCATTCCCAGAGCGGGTTTCTGCGGAGGTCACACAACCACTGTCACCCGGCCGATTCAATTGGCAGCAGCCCATCTTAACGAAACGGGTTCAGCTCGAGATGAAGATCTGCTTTCCTGTGGACGTGAAAAACAAACGCGCAGACCTTGTCGTGTTGCGCAAAGATGTAAAAGTGCAGCTTTCCTGCCACGGCAACGGTCCTGGTGACATCGTAGCTACACTCCGCCCGGAAGACGTGGCAGTGGCCATCGAAGTTAAAGCATCGCCCTCTCGGGACCCAGATCAGTGTAGAAAGTACGTCTCAGACTTAGAGCGACTGCTCCTGTTGAACAGGAATTGCAAGATTGAAGGGTTCTTCGTTCTGCTGGACAAATCTCACTCAAGGTTTGGATCCGTATCAGCTTCCAACTGGATATCGCGTAGTGCGGACCAACATGACTGGAAGGATCTACGCAAGTTTCTAGGAAACTTCAATATCTCCACAGAACGCCCGCCTCAAGCAACCGCTTCGGCAACTATGTGCTACCTGACCTCTGAAGGCAGCCCCGCACACGTCTTTGTATGGGAATAGTGCACGCTGCCATTGGCACACCATAGAGACATTGCCGTGCTTTGAGAGTTGCTGTTAGCACGACGCTGCAGCAGCTCCTAAAAGTCGGGTTGAAGGTGCCGCGCAAATCGACGGACTTTCCTCTCAAAGTCGCTGTTCACCGCGGGCGCGGCATTCTCGCATTACTTTCAGGCAGCGCGCGGGGAACGCGGTCCCAGTTGGGCAAACGAGGTCAAGCGTGGATCAACGCTTCAAACGCTCCTCAAGGAAATCAAGTCGATCCTGCCCCCAGAACCGCTCGCCATCCACGATGAAGGTCGGTGCACCGAAAACACCCGACTGCACGGCCCGTTGCGTGTTCTCCTGAAGCTTGCGGATAGTTTGCGGACACTGAGCCTGTTTTACCAAGGGCTCACCGTCATGGCCGAGGTGGTTCATCAATTGAACCAAGGTCGACCAGTCCGCGATATCACGGTCCTCACACCAGATCGCTCGTAGCACAGCGTGCGATATCGTCAGCGTGTCCAGGCCAGCGTCTCCTGCTGCGATCAGCAGACAGCTCGCGGGCACGCGGTCTACCGGGTAGTACCGCGGGGTAAGGTTGAGGGGCACGCCCAACCTACTGGACCAGCGAGACAGTTCCAGTTGCCGGTAACTCTGTCGCGCGGACGAACGTTGGGGAAACGGCGTTCCGCCTGTGGCGGCGAAGACCTCCGACAAATCCATCGGCATCAACTCCACCCGCGCACCGCTGCGCGCCAGCAGGTCCCTGAACCGAGCACTGCCCAGCCAGGTCCAGGGGCTGGCTACGCTGAGCCAGTACTCGATACGCAACGTCATGCGGGCTCGTGCACAGCTTCTTTCACATCTTCGCTGAACAGTGGCATGCCCAGCGCCCGCAGCCGCTTCTGAACCTCGGCCACCGAAACCTGGCGTACCGTGGTGCCGCTTTCAACAGCCACCGCTGCGGCAACGCCTGCTGCCTGGCCGGTGGCCATGCAGGCGGGCATGTTGCGTGAGCGCGCATGCGCGGCATGGTCAGCGGAGATGCACCGGCCAGCAACCAACAACTGCTCCACACCCTGCGGCAACAGGCAGCCGTAAGGAATTTCGTACGGGCGCAGGCCTTGGAAGTCCACGTCAGCGCCTTTGGGGTCGTGAATGTCGAGCGCCGACGCATCGGCCGCAATGCTGTCCTCGAAATGGTTGCCGTTGAGCGCGTCGTCGCCCGTGAGCGTGTAGTCACCCACTATGTGGCGGGTTTCCCGTACACCCAGCACGGGTGCGATCTGCTCAATGCGCGCATTTTCGAACCCGGGAATGCACTCGCGGAGGTAACGCGCCACACCTTCGATTTGGCGGTAGCACTCCAGAACAGCATTGGTGAACTCCACCGGAGAGAACACATCTACTCCCATTACGCGTGTGGCGTTTACGTACATGCGGCCACCCGCCGTCTTCAGAGTGATGTTGTCCCGCTGGAGCTGAATGCCGGTTTCGCGCTGGAACTTCTTCAGCGAGGTGTTGAACCCCGTGAGCCACAGGCCATATGCCAGACCTTCGATGGTGTCGGGAATGGCGCGAGCCGGCACGTCGTCGGTGGTCCGGGCCCAGTCGGCAAGGCGAACGAGGTCCACCCGGTCCATGGTGAAGTACATCGACACTGGCTGCATCACCTTCTCAGCGGCGCCGTCGCCCATTACAGAGGATGCGCCCGCACGGGTAGCAATGTCGGCGTCGGCCGAGCAGTCAATCACGACCTTCCCGGAGATGTATTGGCGCCCGCTTTTGCTCTCGATAACCACGCCGGTGATCACGCCGTCTTCCATCAGTGGAGCAGAAACCACCGTTTCGAACAGAATCTGCACGCCCGCTTCGGCGCAAAGCCGAGTAAGCAGCATCTTCATGATCTCCGGGTCGCACGGCGAGGCAATTTTCACGCCCCCGGTCTTCACAACTGCCATATAGTCGTCGCCCGCGCCGCCGATGCTTCGAGCCAGATTCCAAATCTCGAGCGGCAGCCCGCCGACCAGCGCGCCTGACGGTTTGGTGTTGAGGCCCAGCGTTAGGTTGCCGCCGAGCGAACCAAATCGTTCGATCATGACGACTCGCTGGCCCTGGCGTGCTGCCGCGATGGCGGCCAGTGGTCCAGTGGTGCCGCCGCCGACGACGATCACGTCGGTGTCCAGAAGCAAGGGAATTTGGCGGGCAGGTTCGGTAATGTAAGTAGTGGACATTCGGTCTTTCATTCGATGACGATCTTGGCCCGTTGCACGACGGGGACCCATTTGTTGATTTCCGCGCCCATGAAGCTGCGGAAATCGGCGGGCGATGTGCCCACCACGTTAGCCCCCATGGACACCAGCTTGGCATTCACCTCTGGCATCTGCAGCACAGCGTTGATCTCACGGCTAAGCTTGTCCACGATGGGTGCTGGCGTTCCGTTGGGTGCGAGCACACCGAACCACGCCACCGCTTCAAAGCTCGCGTAGCCTGACTCGGCCATCGTCGCCACATTGGCCAACGCCGGTGCGCGCTCTTTGGTGGTCACGGCAAGGGCTTTTAGCTTGCCAGTCTGAATGTGAGGCGTCACCGGGACGATGTTGTCGAACATCATGTCGACTCGACCGGCCATCAGGTCCAGATGGGCAGGGGCGCTGCCTCTGTACGGGACATGCAGGATGTCCACATCTGCGAGGGCCTTGAGCAGCTCGCTGCTGAGCTGGTGCGAAGTGCCCAGCCCAGAAGACGCGAAGGTCAATTTGCCTGGGCTCTTGCGAGCCAACTCGACCAACTCCTTGACGTTGGTCGCCGGCAAGTCCGGCCGTGTGACCAACACCAGTGGGGTGACGGTCATCAGCGTGACGGGCTCGAAGTCCTTGACCGGGTCGTATGCCAGCTTTCGATAAACGAGCTTACTGATGGGCAAGGCAGCCGTAGCGATCGTGATCGTGTAGCCGTCGGCGGGTGCGCGTGCCCCCTGTTCAGTGCCGAGGTTGCCGCCGGCACCCGGCTTGTTCTCGACGACGATCGGCTGTCCCAGACGACGACCTAGGTGATCGCCGACCAGCCGTACGATGGTGTCGGACGCCTGACCTGCCGGGAAAGGCACGATCACCCGGATGGGCCGATTTGGGTAATCATCAGCCATGGCGGATGTGGCCACTCCGAATGCTGCAGCTATCGCCAAGAGTGTTGTCTTCATGTCGTTTGTCTCCTTTGTAGTAAGCCCTGCCCGATCGGACAGGTGCGGGGTGCGCTTTTCAGCGCAAATTGCATGCAAAAAAAGGGCGCCTCGCCGCTCAGGCGGTTTTCTTTGGCGCAAATGCCTCCGGCTCTTGCCCCCTTAACGTTGCCTGGTAGGAATGGCGTACGTGATCTGCGGCCGCCTTGTGGGCGGCGGCTTCGTCGCGCGCTTTGATGGCGGCGCAAATGGCACGGTGATGTCCGCCATAGATCACAGACCGCCGCGACAGGTCGATCTGTGTGGTCAGCGAATCCATCAAATTGGCCAACCTTTCGTTGCGACACGCCCGGGTAATCAGCGCGTGGAACTGCGCACCCAGCTGCTGCCAACGCGCGAGGTCTTGTTCGCCCTCGTACTGGTCGCAAACCACCTGCAGTTCAGCGATTTCTTCCGGCCGGGCCCTCAATGCGGCGTAACGCGACGCGGCAGCCTCCAGCACCTCGCGCAGCTCGAAGAACTCACGCAGGTCATCTAGCGAACGCCTTGGGATCACGTAACCACGGTCGGGCAGTTCATCCAAATAGCCATCGTTCACGAGGCTTTGCAAGGCCTCGCGCACTGGGGTGCGGCTCATGCCCAGCGATTTCGCCAAGTGAATCTCGAACAGCGGCTCACCGGGGCGGAGCTCACCGCCGAGGATGGCATCACGCAGCTGCTCATACGCGCGATTGGAGAGAGGAAGGGTTTTGACCATATTTATCCGTGTACTCTGTGTATACACAACGTACGCAGTATTATTTTTCGACAGCAATCCGGTCAACCGGGTAAACCCGGATGAAGGGTCCATGCTGCAAGCTGGCCCAGTGGGGCCGCATGCTCAGGCACACTGAAGTGCTTGATTTCGCAAATAGAAGAACTGGGTCCGATGCCCCCTGCAGCCCTCCCCCACCTCCTCGTGCAGTTCAGCGATACGCACATTGCCCCACCCGGGGGGCTCGCGTATGGCCGCGTTGACACCGCAGCCCACAGACTCTCCCATGCGCCGCTGGCCGTGCTTGTGACGGGCGACTTGGCCAACCATGGCGACGATGAGGCCTACCGTCACTTGCGTGCGTTACTCGCACCCTTGCCGTGCCCTGTTTACCTGATGCCGGGCAACCACGACGACCGTGCCGCCCTGCGCCGTGCCTTTCCGGAGCACGCCTACCTGCAGTCAAACAACTCGACTGACGCGGATGGATTCATCCAGTACGACATTGGGTTCCCAGGCTTGCGCCTGCTCACGCTCGACACCGTGGTACCGCACGCCTCACATGGAAGCTTGTGCGCCAAACGCATTGACTGGCTGGCAGACCGATTGGCCGAAGCTCCCCAAACGCCAACGATCGTGGCGCTTCACCACCCGCCGATCCGGGCATTCCTGGACTACATGGACGGCATTGGGTTGCGCGAGGGCAGCGACGCCTTGGCCGACGTCGTTTCACGACATCCACAGGTATGCCGCATCCTGTGTGGACACCTTCACCGCAGCGTTCAAACCCGCTGGGCAGGTACCTTGGTGCAGACCGCACCGTCGACTGCCCACCAAGTTTGGCTGGATTTTTCGTCGGGAGGCGCCAAAGGCTTTGGCATGGATCCGCCTGGATTCCTGGTGCACGCCTGGGCCAATGGTGAATCCCTGGTCACTCACCTGATGTTCAATGAACGCTTTGAAGGCCCCTACCCGTTTCGCGGCGAGTGAAAAACGCGAGTTGAAGCGCTCTTGGAGTGTCTTGACATGCCCCCACGCCCCTTCAAAACCATTCACCTGTACCAAAAACGTGGTCAATTCAACGTGGTGGTATTTTTGGTGGTATCCGAAAACTTCAAATCAAGAAAACCTAGCATTTATGCGCCATACAGCTCTAGATGTGAACGACGCCCTCTCCGCCAGGGATCAAGCAAACACGGGCCTCACGGCCCGTTTTTCTTTTGTGCAGCCCCTTTGTCGGCCCTCTCGGCCATCAGGCTTGCACGGTACGCATGCGCTTCAGATCGCGCCGGTACTTGCCAGCCAGGCTGCTCTTCTGCCGGTCGCTCAGGATCTTGCCCGAGAGCTGGAAGAACTTGGTCTCTTCCTCTTTGAGGTGGTGGTGCACCTCGTGTGACAGCTTTTTGGCCAGCTCGGGCCAAGCCTCCGGCTTCTTGCGGGCCTTCACCAAAGCCTCAACGCATTCGTCGATCTCATGGTGTTCGGCAAGCGCGTGCCGGGAGGGCTTGAGACCCAGATCGTCCAGCAGGATGGGAGCATACAGAA
>LNFM01005015.1_pt1 | contig 23496 bp, 17 predicted proteins | sample 596031 | NCBI WGS metagenome assembly LNFM01 (sample SAMN04254537, study PRJNA301005) | activated carbon metagenome | isolation source: dual media filters at the Ann Arbor, Michigan drinking water treatment plant | place: USA: Ann Arbor | reverse complement strand
AGCCAAGATTCAAGCGTTGTGAGTGGGCAGAGTTGCCCCAGCCAGGCTTGAACGACGACAACTGCGATAGCCGCGAGATGCGCCAGCCTGAACCACCAGGCGTTGATCCAACGCCAACGGAGCCAGTTTCCGGCGAGGACAACGACAAGGCCTCCCACCACGAAGAGCACAACTCCGAAGTGGAGGAGAAGAACCGCATCGGCTAGAAGCTGGTAGGGCACGGCGGGTGCCGGATACGACGCCTAACAGTGAGTAGCCGGAACAATTCCGTACTTCAACGCGGAATGTTTCCGTCTAGTTCCGGAAACGACCTTTCGCAGCACCACGCCCCGCTCCCCAGAAACCTCCCAACATACTCCAATACATCCACAGCATACGCCCCTCTAGCCTGAGGAATTAGTCTACACGCCTTTCCTAATACGAGAATAGGCAGCCGTATTCCGGAAACTTTCCTTGCGCCTCTTGAAGAAGATGGAAACCAGGAGGATACTGTTTTTTTGTTCAGTGTTTAGATTGGATTCATCGTCTCGACCATGAGTTCAGCAGCCAATCCCCCGCCTTTGCTGCAGCGCGTTAGAGACGCGATCCGGGTTCGTCACTACAGTATTCGAACCGAGGATGCATACATCCACTGGATCCGTCGATACATCTTGTTCCATGGCAAGCGTCACCCGATCGATATGGCGGAAGCCGAGGTCGGGGGCTTCCTCACCAGCTTGGCGGTGGAGGGCGATGTGGCTGCATCAACGCAGAATCAGGCGCTGAACGCGCTGAACTTTCTCTACCGCCACGTCCTGGATAAGCCACTCGGCGATCTCGGCAACGTCGCGCGCGCCAAGCGGCCTCAGCGGCTGCCTGTCGTGCTCAGTGTCGACGAAGTTGGCATGGTTCTGCGGGCGCTGCCTGGCGTCTATTGGCTGATCGGCTGCCTGCAGTACGGTTCCGGGCTGCGGCTCCTGGAAAGCGTTCGGCTACGGATCAAGGATCTGGATTTTCGCCATCGGGCCATCTTGGTTCGAGATGGCAAGGGCGCCAAGGACCGCGTCGTTACGCTTCCCGATGAGTTGATCGTTCCGCTTCAGCGTCATCTTGTTGCTCGCCGAACGACGTTCGAGCGCGATTGCGACGAAGGGTTCGGCGGCGTGTTTCTTCCGCATGCGCTCGAACGAAAATATCCGAATGCACCGATCGAGTGGGCGTGGCAATACGTATTCGCCGCGAACCATTTGAGTGTCGATCCACGCTCCGGCGCAACGCGTCGTCATCATGTCGACGAAAGCAGTGTACAAAAGGCGGTGCGTGCTGCAGTGCTGAAGAGCCGCATCGCGAAGCCGGCCAGCTGCCATACGTTGCGTCACTCGTTCGCCACGCATCTGCTCGAACGTGGCGCCGACATTCGAACGGTGCAGGAGCAGCTGGGGCATGCAGACGTTCGAACGACCCAGATCTACACGCATGTTCTGGAGCGAGGCGGCATGGCGGTCAAGAGCCCGCTGGGGGCAGCTCTTCGCCCCATACCGACGCGCACACCGGGCGCTTTCGACGCAGATTCTCACCTACCTTGACAATACTGGCTGCAGCACGCGCCCCTGTTTCGATCCACGTGCTGCATGCTGCTTCGTCTATCGCTGCGGCACGCAAAGATCCACGATCCTGCGCACGTCGCTCACTTTCTCCATGCCCATGATCTCGTTCATCGCCGCGTCGATCTGGGTGGGCTTGAGCACCGAACCGGCGAGCATCTTGAATTTCTCGAACACCGCCTCTCGGGTCTCCCAACCGTAGGTGTCGCCGCGTCCGCCGGTTGCCTCGCTGCGTGGTGCGTGCAGTTTCTCGCCGTTCTTGAGCGTGACGGTCACGTCCCAATAGTGGCCGCCGCCCTTCGCGCGATGCGGGCGGCCCACGTATTCGGGATCCTGGGTGATGTTCACCTTCTTCAGCATCTCTTGCACCGCCGGTCGCATCGCCGCTTCGTCGGTGAAGCTCGACAGATCGAGCTTGCCGCCGTCGACGATCATCGAGGCGACCGTAAACCAGGTGGAGAACTTGCCCTGCAAACCGCTCTGAGGCCAACGCAGGTTGGGCGCCATGCAGGAGGGCTCGTGTGTGGTGATGATATCGACCGATGCCACGTCCGCGGCCTTGAAAGGCGTCTTCTTCAGCAGCTTCGTGATCGCGGTGTTCGCCCCGTGCGTGCCGCCGCAGCAAGGCCAGATCTTGATGGCGATCCCGTTGGCGACTTCCTTGCCGCTGCCCATGAGCGCCCAGGGATTGCCGAGATGCCGCGGCACGGCTGCAAGATTCATCATCTCTTCGCCGTAGACGGCTGCGTAGCCGAACCGATGTTCCATGACATCGGGGTTGGCCTCGTAGCCCTTCGATGCCATCTTCGCTGCGAGCACTGCAGCGCGGCAGGCGTTGCCGGGGTGGAACGGCTTGGTCATGGTGCCGAAATTGGCACGCAAGCCTGCAGCCTGCGAAGCGCCTATGCCGAGCGCCATGCGGGTTTGCATTTCATCGAGGTTCATCATCTTCGCCGCGGCAGCCGTCGAACCGAGCGTGCCGATGCTCGACGTGTTGTGCCAGCCTTTGCCGTAGTGGTCCTCGCCCATCGCGTGGGTGACGTTCAGGGTGATGTCGAAGCCGACGATGTACGAGAGCAACGCCTGCTTGCCGCTCAGGCGATGCTCTTCGCCCATCGCGAGCACCACCGGCATGAGCAATACGGCCTGATGTCCGCCGGTGAAATCGTCGAAATCTTCCGAATGGCCGAGGGTGCCGTTGGCCATTGCAGCATTCACGGCGTTGGTTTCGATGCTCGTGCCGAGCACGCGCGCCACGGGTTTGCCGCCCAGTTCGTCGACCAGGCCGGTGAAGATCTTGCCGAGGGGGCGCGTCGTGCCGTAGATCGCGCAGCCCACGGCATCGAGCAGGCACAGTTTGGCCAGATTCACGGCCGGGGTGGGAATGTCTTCGAATTGCGCCTTGGTAATGAAGCTCGCCATGCGTTGCGTCGTACCCATCGTTGCACCTTATGTCTGGATTGTGGATTCATTCAGTAGTATGAATGGACTGCCGAAGCCCGCCGCTCGAACCATGAGCTGCGTACATCCGAACGTCGACTCGGCTGGCCGCCCTTTGAAGGGGCCCGACGTCCGGCCGGCATGAACCGCCCGCTTGATCCTATGCCCCGCCCCGACACCCGTCAATCGAACCGCGACGCGCTGGCAACGCTGGGTCCACGATGCGGGAAGGCAGGCGGCGAATTCATAGCCTCGGCGCCGGTTCGCCGCCCGCGAGGCCGCACAGGTGCAGGCGCGGCTGTGCTCCGTCGCGAGGTCTGGGACTTTCTGCCGCGTCGGCCTCATGCATATTCTGCATTGTGGTCCCACCATCGACGGCCATTGGCATGTCCGGCGTCCGGATGTACGCTGTGCCCGTGCAGCCTACATCGCCGGCAACCGGCGTGCACGATGCTGCACTCAGGAGGAGAGACCATGGCTCGTTTAGCATCTGCAGTCCTGCGGCAGCTGTGCATTGCCGTCCTGACCCTCGGCGTCGTCGTGCCTCTGTGCGGTCATGCGCAGCCGGCCTACCCGACCAAGCCGATTCGCATCATCGTGCCCTTCCCGCCTGGTGCGAGCAACGACATCCTCGCCCGCATGGTCGGGCGCAAGCTGACCGAAACGCTCGGCGTTCAAACGCTCGTCGACAACCGCGGCGGCGCCAGCACGATCATCGGCGCGAGCGCGTTGCTCAAGTCGCCGCCCGACGGCTACACGATCATGGTCACGTCGAGCACGCACATCATCACGCCGCTCCTGATGCGCACGCCCTACGATGCCGTCAAGGATTTCGCGCCGGTCACCACGATCGACAGCAGCGACTACGTGCTGGTCGTTCATCCCGCGTTGCCTGTCAAGACGCTCATGGAGTTCGTTGCGCTCGCCAAGGCGCGCCCAGGCGAAATCAACTACGCTTCCTCGGCGAAGGGCAGCGGCAATCATCTGTCCGCGGAACTGCTCGCGATGCGCACGGGCATCAAGCTGCAGCATGTGCCCTACAAGGGCGGCGGCCCGGCAGTTACCGACCTCATGGCAGGCCAGGTGCAGATGTTCTTCAACAGCCCCAGCAGTCTCGTGCCGTTCGTCAAGTCAGGCAAGCTGAAGGCGCTCGGCGTCACGGGCGAGAAGCGCATGTCCGCCATTCCCCATGTGCCGACGTTCGCCGAGGCCGGCCTGCCGAACTTCTACGTCAAATCCTGGCACGGCATTCTCGCGCCGCCCGGCACGCCGCGCCCGATCATCGACAAGCTGCACGCCGAAGTCGCCAAGGTCCTTGCCATGCCGGATACGGTCGAAAGCCTCGCCGCGCTGGGCATGCTGCCCTGGAGCATCTCGCCCGAGCAGTTCGCCGAGCTGCTGCGCACCGACACCAAGCGATTCGCCGATGTCATCGCGGCAGCAAAGATCACGGCCGACTGATCCCGCACGATGACACCGATGCAACTCGAGAACGGCATCCGCTGCTTCCAGGCCATGGTGCCGATGCGCGATGGCGTGCGTCTCAATACCTTCGTCTATCTTCCGGAAGACGATGCATCGCGGCGCTATCCAGTCATTCTGCAACGAACGCCTTACGGCATCACCGCCTCGGATGCGCCGGACAAGACCGACTGCACGCAGGGCTGGCTACCCGCGGCGGATGCCCCGATGCGCGGGTCGATTCTGCGCGGCTGGCGCAGCATCGTGGACCACGGCTATGTCGCGGTCTATCAGGATACGCGCGGCCGCAACGGCTCCGAAGGCGAAGACCGCGTCTATGCCGACGACGCGCACGACGGCTACGACACGCTCGAGTGGATCGCGGGTCAGCCCTGGTGCAACGGCCGTATCGGCATGTCGGGGTCGTCCGCCGGTGCGACGACGACGTTCGCTGCCGCATCGCAAGGCCACCCCAGTCTCAAGGCCTTCTTCGCCCAGGTCGGTGGGTCGAGCATCTACGACGATGTCGTTTACGAGGGCGGCGCGATCGAAATGGAGCGGCTCTGGTTGTGGGTCGCGCAGAACGTCCCGGGGTTGTCGTCGACGCACCGGGCCCGAGCAATCCAACACGCCGCCATCACGGAAGCCGCCTACGAACACGCGATCGCAGCGACGCACTCGTGCTGGGAGCGACTACAGAAGACAAGCCCGGGCCCGCACCCTTTCGTCGACAACGACGACTGGATGCGCCTTCCGCTCCGAGGCCATCCGTCGTTCAGCGTCGTGCAGCCGTTTCTCGATGAAATCCTCGCGCATCCGCTCCCGGACGACTTTCGACGGGCGCACGACTTTCGCAGCCGCATAGCGATCCCGGGCTTTCACGCGACGACGTGGTACGACATCTTCCTGACGAGCGTCATCGCTGCGTTCCAGGACATCCAGTCGCGCGTCGGCCACCAGAAGCTCTGGATCGGTCCGAACCACCACTACTTCATCTACGAGTCGCGCTTCTGGCCACGCGATCCGTACTTCGAGTGGTTCGGCCATTGGCTCAAGGACGAGCGTGCCGATCTGATCGACGAACCCGACGTGCACTACGCTCCGAGTGCGTGGATCGACGACGACGCACACTACATCGCCAACGACTGGAAGCACGCCGACCACTGGCCGCCGAAGTGCAGCACTCGCACCTTTCACCTGCGCAGCGACGCCACCCTCGCAGCGACGCCCACGAGCGGCCCCGCGCGCAGCTTCGTCTACGACCCACTTCATCCCATCCCCACGCAAGGCGGCCGCAACATGCTGATCGCCGCGGGCCAGCGTGATCAGCAGGCATTGCGCCGCCTGCCTCACTACGGACTCGTCTACCGCTCGGATCCGCTGCCTCAGGCAATCACGATCGCCGGCGAAGCACGCGCGACGCTGCACGTCAGCTCCGACTGCCCGGATACGGACTTCGTCGTAAAGCTGATCGAGCACAGACCGGACGGCTGCGCGATCCTGCTGATGGACGGCGTAGCACGTGCGATGCTGCGCGGCGGCAGCGCTGCCGAGCCTTTGCGTCCTGGCGAAGTGGTGCGCCTCGACATCAGTCTCGCCCACATCCACCACACGATCCCTGCCGGCCATCGCATCGAGATCGACATCACCGGAAGCAACTTTCCGCGCCGCGCTCGCAACACGAACAGCGGCAACCTTCACCTTGCTGCAGATGACGAGTCGTGCATTCGTGTGGCCACGAACACGATTCATCACGATCTGGCCACGCCGTCGTACGTCGAGATTCCGATCCTGGCGGAATGATGATAGCGTGCGCGCTTCCCATCATTCGTGAACGAGCAGAGGAATTCCCGCCATGAGCGACGACGCCCACGACGAACTCACACGCCAGACCGCACGCCGCCTCTTCGGCCGCCCGAAACGCGGCGAAGGCGCCTACGCGCAATGGCGCGCGTTCAATCCGGAACTGGCACGCGAGTTCTCGCGCTTTTTTGTCGGTCGCCTCTATTCACGCGAGGTGATTTCCCAGAAGCAGCGCGAGTTGTGTGCCGTCGCCGCGCTCGCCGTGCTGAACTATCAGGAGGAACTGGCCATCCACGCAGGCGCCGCGCTCAACTGTGGCGCGACCCCGGACGAAGTCGCCGAGGTCGTCTTCCAGATGGCAACCTACGGCGGCGCACCTTGTACGGTGGAGGGCTTGCGGACGCTCAAGAAGGTGCTGGAAGAACGCGGCGGCTGGAAGCCGGCCGACTGATCGGCGATCCTCGCGAGGGGCCTCGCATCCATACACACCGCCGCTCGCCCTGCCGAGAAATGCTCGCCTGAGGGTCGTGGAAGTGAACGCTACGATTCCGGCCGCATCGCCAGCAACAACGATTGGATGTCGCGTGCCGAGCGAAGATCGCCCAGTCTCAGCATGAGATGGCTCGCCACGGCCGGCGTGAGTCCGGCCGAGGTGGCGCAATCCTTGAACTTTTCGCCGACCTCGTCCCACGTCAGTTCGCGCTTCGGATGACCGGGGGCGAGATCGACGCGTGCCTTGGCAGATCGGCCGTCACGGGTCCACGCCTCGACTTCGACGAAGCCGCGGCTGCCCCAGCTCTTCTTCAATTGCGCCGGGTCGCCGCCGAGACAATACTCGTCTTCGATCTGCTCCATCCTGGGCAACAGCGTACGAACTTCCGCGCGCCGGACGGCCTGGTCGGTGAAGCTCCAGAGACTGTACTTGCCGTCGAGCACCCCCACGACCAGCGCATAGGGAATGCTGAACTTCGCTTCCAGGCCGGTCCTGGGATCCGGATACTTCATCGGGCTCAACGCACCGGGCGCCACCTTGCACACCACACGCTCGACGTTCTCGGCGGTCAACCCCAGTTCTTCCCGCAGACGCATCAGGCCGTCGATGGCACGATGCCCGGCATAGCACGACGGAAACTTCTTCAACGCGAAACCGGGATCCACGAGCGCCCACGGATCGCCCAAGCCCTTCAACGCAAGTGCGGGTTCGGATTCGGGCGTACCGTAGGCCTTGAAGAACCCGCCGTCCTCCTGCTCGAGCGCCCGAGCGGATGCGGTATAGCCGCACTGCGCCAGATTCACCGCCGACAACCCGCATCGAGCGGCCCATCCCGAATGGAACGGCTTCATCATCGTGCCGAACTGGCACTGCAGCCCGCCCGCCATCGAGGAAGCGATGCCGATGGCCATCCGGATTTCGTCGCTCGACAGCGAGCGCACGCGCGCCACGGCCGCCAGCGCGCAATACATCGCAAGCGTACCGGTCGCATGGTAACCGCGCTTCTGGTAATGCCCCATGCCGATGCCGAAGGCGATCTTTGCGCCGACCTCATAGCCGATGACGAAGGCATCGAGAAATTCCGCGCCCGTCATTCGACCCCGAGCCGCTTCCGCACAAAGCGCGGGCACGATGATCGCCGCCGGATGCCCCGGCATCGCGGAGAACACATCATCGTATTCGAGCGCGGCGCCGATCGTGCCGTTCGCAAGTGCCGCCATCTCCGGCGAGGTGCGGATCCCGGTGCCGAGTACGATTGCATCGCCGTGCGATCCGCTTTGCTCGATGTACCGAAACAGCGGTGGCGCCACCTCGCTCACAGCACCGCAGAGCACGGCTGCAAACGCGTCGACGATCGCCTTCACCGCCTTGGCGGCAACCGGCTCGGGAATGCCGCCGGTTCGCGGCGTGTCATGGATAAAGCGAGCGAGACCTTCCGTCACGCCGATCGTGCTCGTCATCGAACTTCTCCTCGTGGTGCCGCGCTCGACGGAGCGCACCCGGCAGCGCGATGGACGCCATCCGCCGTTGCCTGCGTCGCGATGTTGCATTCTGAGGTCGTAAGCACGAATAGCGCAACGACAGAAGGGATCTCACTGGCAACCCGCACACGTTCGCACATCGCCCGACGAGGTCGAGAGCCATGCCGTCGCACCCACGGCCTCACCGGTCGATGCAGCCGGGTGATCGAAGCCTACGTCACCCCCGGTGCCGCCCGAGGCTCGCGCTTGAACGGCACCCACCGCGCCAGGATGGCAAGCAGTGCATCGCGATCGAACGGCTTGGCGATGTAATCGTCCATGCCTGCCCGCAGGCACGCTTCGCGGTCGCCGGGCAGCACGCGCGCGGTCGCACCGATGATCGGCGTCGGCGGCCGCACGTACAGCTTCTCGAACTCGCGCATGGCGCGCGTCGCCTGTACGCCATCGAGCCCGGGAATCGCCCAATCCATCAGCACCGCATCGAACCTTTCATGCTGAAAGCGCGCGAGCGCGGTATCTCCGTTGTTCGCCAGTTCCACATGCCACGGACTATCTTCGAGGTAAAGACGCATCAGATCCTGGTTCGACGGATTGTCTTCGACGAGCAGCAGGTGCAACGGCGGCCTCGCACCGTTCGAGAACGAAGGCATCGTCACCGATCGCAAGGCACTCGATGCCTCCGAGGACCCGATCGCCGGTGCTGAGGTTGCGGCGGCCGCCTCCACGGCAGGCAGTGGCAGATCAACCCAGAACGTGCTGCCGTGGCCTGGCGTCGATTGGACACCCGCCTCACCGCCGAGCAGATCGGTCAGACTCTTGACGATCGCGAGCCCGAGACCGGTCCCGCCGAAGCGACGTGTCGATGTCGCATCGGCTTGCGTGAACGCTTCGTAGAGATGTCCGATGAACTTCGGATCGATGCCGATGCCGGTATCGCTCACGCTGAAGCGAATCCGTTGCGCCGTCGGCAAGACGCTCAACTGGACGCCCCCCCGGGTGGTGAACTTGATCGCGTTGCTGAGCAGATTGCGCAGGATCTGCGACACGCGCACATGATCGCCCACGCACTTCTCCGGCAGCGCAGGATCGATCGACACCCGCAGCGACAACGACTTCTGGGCCGCCGACTCGGCAAACATGTCGAGCGTGTCCTGCACCATCGCTCTCAACTCGAACGGCTCGGCGAGAATGTCGAGCTTGCCCGCATCCAGCTTGGAGAAATCGAGCAGATCGTTGAGCAGCACCATCAACGACTTTCCGGCTGCGAGAGAACGTATGGCAAACTGGCGCTGGCGCTCGTTCAGATCGGTTCGAAGCAGCAGTTCCGTCATGCCCAGGACGGCGTTCATCGGGGTGCGGATCTCGTGACTCATCACCGCGAGAAAATCCGACTTGGCCTTGCTCGCCGCTTCGGCGGCATCGCGCGCCGCGACCAGTTCGGCCCTGCGCTCGGCAATGCGATCGAGGAGGCTGTTGAACCCTTGAACCATGACGCCGATTTCGTCGTTGCGGTTGGTCGGCAAACGCTCCGCATAGCTGCGCTTGCCCGCACGAATGTCCGCCATCGCGCGCACCAGGTCCGACAGCGGCCGCGTCACCTGCTGCGACAGGGCACCGAACAGCAAGGCCAGCACAAACAGCGTCGCCATCGCGCCGATGGCAATGGTCAGATGCATCAGGTTGCGCCGCTGCGCTTCGATCATCTCCAGCGGAAATCCGACGACGACCGTCGCCACGTGATCGCCGCTCGCTTCGCGGACCGTCGCCAGCGCGACGTGCCGATCCCGCTCGACATCGTCGAACGAACCGATGCCGCTGCCGAGCGCATCCCGAAGCGCCTGGGACTGCACCCGGGCACGTACCCGGCTGGGCTCGCTATGGAAGAGGATCTGCCCGTCGGGCGCCGCCACCATGGCGAACGACAGCCCCGGATTGGCGTGGATGGCATCCAGACACTGCTCCTCGAAGCCCTGCAACTGGTGCACCTGTATGCCCAGGGCGAGGATGCGTTCGAGCTGAACCGCAAGTCCTTGCGCGATGGCACTCGTGCGCGAGGACTGGGCGGCCGCAATGCGCTGCGTGAAGTGATAGCTCGACACCAACGACACAACGCCGGTCGCCAGCATCACCAGCACCGAAGCGATGAGCATGATGCGCCCGCGCAGTCCGAGTCTCATCGCACGGTTTTCTGCCATTCGAATGACTTCACCACGTCGACGGACAACAGGAGCGTCGACTTGACCGAAACGCCCAGCCGCTGAGCGCGCGCGAGATTGACGGCCGGGCTGCCCTTGACCGTCGGCAGGATGCGCAGACTCGCGGGCGCCCTGCCGTCGACGAGGATCGCCCGGGCGAGTCTGCCGGCCGCAACCCCCTGCTCCCGCTCGGAAACCGTCACCGATGCCAACGTGCCGAAATGAATGCGATCGATCCAGAAACTCACATCGGGCAAACGCGAATGCTCGACTACCCACTGTTGCACCTGCTGATAGGGCACGTTCGCGCCATCAGCGCCGGTCAACGCAAAAATTCCCAGATGCACGACGCCGTCGGCCATCTGCGGGTATTCGTTCATGCGACGCTGGTACGCCGCGAAAGTCTTGAACTGATCCACCGCGACGAGGGAAACACCAGGCAGCCGATCCATCGCACTGCGGATGCGGGCGATGACCGGCGTCCAGTGGGGCCCCGTATCGGAGATCACGGCGATTCGATGCACGGTCGGCACGAGGGACTGCAGCAGGCGAATCGACTCGACGAAATGCTCGTGCTCGAGCACCCCCGTGACATTGCTCGCGCCCTCGAGCCCGTGCTCGCCGGGATGCTTGTTCACGCCGCTGAACACGAACGGCAGCGGCGTGTTCGCATAGTGGCGCGTCACGTAGTCCTGAGCATCGTCATCGCTGGTGTAGACGAGGTCGGGCTTCCAGCTGTCGATGAGCGTACGCGCCTCGCGCCCCATGCGCTCCTTCGCCTCGCGACTACTGTTGCGCTTGACGTCCATCTGGAACACGCGGTACTCGGCGCCGGGCTCGCCCAGTCCATCCTTGAAGCCTGCGAACTGGCCATCGGTCCAGCGCCACGGCGAATCGAAACTCATGACATGAAGGATCTTCGGCGTCCGTCGTGGCGACTTCGATTGCGCGAAGAGAGACGACGTCCCGCAGGCGGCGCAGGCGAAGGTGCCGAGCGCACGTACCAGCCGGCGGCGTTTCGGCGAACGTACGGTCATGGCAGGTAGTCCGTGGCGGCGTACTCAGGTCGACGCGACAGGATGAACATTACCCGCAATGGATTAGGTGGCATGCACCAAGGAGGTGGCACTTCCTCCGCCAAATGATCGCTTGGCTCGTCAGACGATGCGAACACGTCGCATGTTCATGGCCGACCTTTGCTAAGGCCACTGCACGTGCCTTCGATGGTCCCGGACCGAACCGCACCGTGGATCACGTCCGCCGCGACCAGCCGAAACCGCGACGGCCCCGGATTATTCCGAGGCCGTCGTGCGCTACCGCAAACTGTGCGTACGTTCGCGAGTGAGTTATTCCTCGGGCGGCAGCGTCAGACTGGGTACGATGCAGCTGCCATTGCCGACCGCCGTCGTATCGCCCTTCTGGTTCGTGCCGGTGACTTCGACGGTCACCCGACCGCCGTTGGGCAGTCGGGTAATCCCGGTGACCTTGCCCGTCATCGTGATGGTGTCGCCGGGACGCACGGGCCGCAGAAAGCGCAGATCCACGAGCCCGTTGCGATTGTAGAGATCCGCGCCGAAAAAGCGACGCAGCAGCTCGCTCGCGAAGGTAAGCGACATCCGGCCGGAGGCCACCGTGCCCTTCGTGCCGAGCGTCTTCTGAGCCGTTTCCACATCGGTGAACTGACTCGGCCCGGTCTTGCCGCCGCTCTTCTCGAAGAGATTGATCATCTCCTGCGTCATCGTCTTGACGACCGCAGGCACTTCGTCGCCGACGTTGAACATGCGCTTTACTTCTCCCATTTCTTGCCCACCTCCGACGGCTGTTTGAGTTCATGCGTGATCACGCGATCGAGCAGCCGACCGTCTTCGTCGACCGAAACGGCCTCGGTGCAGATGTAGTTCTTGCCGCGGCGCGCGTATTTGTCTGCGATCCACGACTGCACGGTGATGCGCTTGCCGGGGACCGGCGGGTTGTAGAACTGAAAACAGCAGCGCGCGTTCACCGAACCGTTGTCCCGGTAGCGCACGTGATACTGCACGGTATCGACCTTGCCCGAGATCGTGGGGAAGGCGGCTTCCGGATCCTGCACGCCCTTTCTGAAATCGTCGATCATCTGCTGCGTGAGTACGTAGGAGAAGGTGTCGAACTGCTCACCGACCTCCAGGGCGTCCCAATCCAGCAGTTTCCTGTTGTCCTCGCCTTCGACATGCGCCATACCTTGCTCCTTTCGTTCTCGTTTGGCGTCGCGGTTCAAATTGCCCAACCGCGATCGTATCGCGCCCGGCGATCCTAGGTCGACCCCGGAGTCGCCGAGGGCGGCGGGTCAGCTTGTCTTCATCCGATCCAATGCACGCCCGAGGTCCGCGATCAGGTCACGCGGCGACTCCAGCCCGATGTGAAGCCGGATCATCGGACCTTCGGGCTTCCAGCCTGTTGCCGTCCGAAGATTTTCGACGTGCGCGATGTTCACGAGACTCTCGTAGCCGCCCCAGCTCGAACCGATGCCGAAGAGTTCGAGCGCATCGACGAACGTATTCACGGCTGCCTGCGGCACGGGCTTCATCACGAACGAGAACAGCGAAGCCGCCCCGCGAAAATCCCGCTTCCAGAGGGCGTGACCCGGATGACTTTCGAGCGCCGGATGCAGCACGCGCGACACTTCCGGTCGCTGCTCCAGCCAGCGGGCGACTTCGATGCCGTTCGCCATCTGCTGCTTCAATCGCACGCCCATCGTGCGCAGACCGCGCAATGCGAGCCAACAATCGTCGGGGCTCACGCCATAGCCGAAATCGCTGACCGTCTGGCGGATCTCCGTCCACCAGCGTTCGTTCGTAATGATGAGGCCCATCATCACGTCGGAGTGTCCGTTGATGTACTTGGTACCGGCCTGGATGGAAATGTCGACACCGCGTTCGAACGAAGGAAAGAAATACGGCGTGCCCCAGGTATTGTCGATCGCGACCGGAATGCCGCGTGCATGCGCAGCTGACGCGATGGCAGGGATGTCCTGGATTTCGAAGGTGAGCGAGCTGGGCGATTCCGTGTAGACGAGCACCGTATCGTCGCGCAGCTTCGAGGCAATGCCGGCCCCGATCAGCGGATCGTAGTACTCGATCTCGACCCCGCGCGGACGCAGCTGGCGCTCGCAGAAATTCCGTGCCGGCGCATAGGCGGCATCGGTCATGAGAACGTGACCGCCCTTCTTCGTCAGTGCGAGCAGTACGCCGGCAATCGCGGCCATGCCGTTCGGCAAAGCAACCGCCTGATGACCGCCTTCGATCTTCGCCACGGCTTCTTCGAACGCGAATGTCGTCGGCGTGCCGTGACGGCCGTATTTCACCGTTTTGAACCCCTGGTCCTTGCGATCCTCGTAGGCGGCAAGATCCGGGAAGACGACGGTGGACGTTCGAAACACCGGCGTGTTGACCATGCCCGAATACTTCGAAGGATCGCGCCCGAGGTGAGCGAGCTGGGTATCGAGGTCTTTGCTGTCGTCTGTGCTCATGGCTTCAGTCCTTGGTGGCGTTGGCATCCTTCAGCACTTTAGCCGAAACGGCCGAATGCGTGCGGATCAGATCGCCACGATACTCCGGCGTGCCGCCCGCCGGGCAGGCCGTTGCTCTCGAATTTCTGGCGTGCTCTGGGAACGACGAGCGTCATGTCATGTCTCGACGTGCATCCGCTGAACGATTTCAAGAGGCTACCGAAGTTGCCCACCCAACGCCTCGTTCGCGCGCCCTCGTCAGTTCCGCAATGATCGACCGGGCTCGGCGGCAGGAAGATCCGCTTCGTCCAGACCATAGACTTCGCATGCAGCCCGCGGCGAGACGAGTCCCGCGCGTACATCGGCAACGACCGCTTCGCGCGGCCGCTGGCGGGGATCCCCATAGCCGCCGCCGCCAGGCGTCTCGATGATGACGCAGTCGCCCTTGGGTATCAGTTGCCGTCCCTTCCCGGCGAGGACCTTGCCCGACTTGAGCCGCACGCGCCCAGCCCCACCCGCCCCAGCGCCGAGCGCACCGCGCGCCGGGTGATCGATGCGATCGAAGGTCGCTGCGAGGACCATCGGCGCGTCGTCCCCGTGGGTGATCTCGATCGTCTGCCCCAGTCCACCGCGCTGAGTACCGGCCCCGCCGGAATCCGTGGTGTATTCCTTGCGCCAGTACACGAGCGGGCTCAACGTCTCGATGATCTCCACCGCCACGTTCTTCACACCGCTCGGAAACGATGTCGTCGACAAGCCGTCCTTCTTCGGACGCGCACCCGTGCCGCCGGTCGTGAACGCGACGACGGTGAACCGCTTCGATTTCATGAACTCTTCGGCCGGTGCGCCCGCGACGGGCTGACCGCCCGCGAGGCGGATGTTCCAGAGGCTGGATGCACCCTCGGCCGGCACTTGATCCGGCTTCGCCTGCCGCAGGCAGCCGAAGACCACGTCGGGCAGCATCTGCCCGATGATGGCCCGGGCCGCCACCGCAAGCGGCGGCTGTGCATTCAGAATGCAGTCCGTCGGCGCCGACACTCGAACGACCTCGAGGGAACCGGCGTTGTTCGGAACATCCGCGCCGATGATGCAGCGGACGCCGAACGAGGTGTACGCGTCGGTATACGACTTCGGCACGTTGATGCCGCGGGCGACCACCGGACTCGTGCCAGTGAAATCGATATCGATGCCCTTGCGCGAGATGACGAGCTTCGCCACGATGTCGATCGGATGATCGTAGCCGTCGACGCGCATCGCGTTCTCGTAGGTACCTGCAGGCCACTTGGCGACTGCAGCGAGCATCGCCTTGCGCGAGTGCGAAATGACGTACTCGCCCAGGGCTTCGAGACGGGAGAGCCGATACTCCTCCATCATGGCGAGCAGGCGCCGGCTGCCGATCTCGTTGCAGGCGATGAGCGCGAACACGTCGCCCTCGACCTGCACCGGCTCGCGCACGTTGATCTTGATGATGTCGAGCACGCTCTTCTGCAGCGTGCCGCGATCCACGAGCTTGAGCAGCGGCAGATACAGCCCCTCGTGGTAGATCTGCTGTCCGTCGGGGCCGAAACCGAGGCCGCCGATATCCACGACGTGCACCGTCGCCGCAAAGAACGCAACGAGATCCCGCGCGCGAAACACCGGGGTCACGAGCGTGAAGTCGTTGAGGTGCCCCGTCCCCTTCCAGGGATCGTTGGTCAGGTAGACATCGCCCGGGGCCATCGTGGGTCCGGGAAAGGCCACGATGAAGTGGCGCACGGATTCCGCCATGGAGTTGACGTGCCCAGGGGTGCCGGTCACGGCCTGCGCGATCATGCGCCCGTCGGGGAGAAACACGCCGGCGGACAGATCGCCCGCTTCGCGCGTCGCCGCGCCGAACGCAGTGCGGATGAGGGTCTGCGCCTGCTCTTCGACGACGGAGATCAGCCGATTCCACATGATCTGCATGCGGATGCGATCCACGGAACGGCGGTCGACCGCGTTCTTTCGGGTGCTCATTTCGTGCCTCCGGCAGTTCGATCGAGAACGATGTAACCGAGCGCGTCGATCCGCGCGCGAAACGCTGCGTCGACGACGGTCGTCGTCTGGTCTTCCACGATGAGGGCAGGGCCGGGAAGCGTGGTTCCGGATGCGAGCTGCGTGCGATCGAAACTGGGCACGTTCCGGTACTTCAGCGACGCCATGTCGAAAGCGCGAACGTGGCCGGCGGGTCGTCCCGTGCGGGCGCGCGGCGTAGCCCCACCTGCCTTGCCGACACCGCCGCCTGCGGCGACGGTCACCGTCCAACTCATGACTTCGACGCTCAGGTGCGGGATCGTTCGTCCGTAGAGCGTCTCGTAGCTCGATTCGAAGCGCTTGCGCAGGGCGGCACCGCTCCCGGGCTTCAGCGTGCCTGCCGGCAGTTCGACTGCGATCTCGTGCCCCTGCCCGACATAGCGCATGTACGCCACGCGAGTCGTTCGCGCCTTTGCCTTCGGCGCACCCGCACTCACCACTTTCATGGCTTCGGCATGCAACGACGCCAACAGGGCGTTTACGCGCTTCGTATCGAAGGCGTCGACACGCTGATAGAGGCTGCGCACGGCCTGGAAAGCGACAGGCGCTAGCAGGAATCCCACGGCGGATCCGACACTTGCCGCCGTGGGAATGATCACCCTCGCGACGCCGAGTTTCGCGGCGAGTTGTGCCGCGTGCAAAGGCGCACCGCCACCGAACGCGATCAAGGTGTAATGCTCGGGCTGCTTGCCGAGTTCCATCGCGTGCACGCGCGCCGCGTTGGCCATATTCTCGGTGACGAGTTCGCTCACCGCCATCGCCCCGAGGACACCGGCGACATCGAGCGGCCTGGCGACATCGCGCGTAACTGCGGCGTCGGCCAGCGCGAGATCGAGCGGTACCCGCCCGCCCGCGAATCGATTCGGATCGAGCAGGCCCAGCACGGCGTTGGCATCGGTCACGGTCGCGCGCTTGCCGCCTCGCGCATAACAGGCCGGCCCCGGTTCGGAGGAAGCACTTTCCGGACCGACCTGAACCCGCTTGAGGGCATCGACTCGTGCGATCGACCCCCCGCCCGCACCGATCTCGACCATTTCGATGACGGGGATTCGGATCGGCAGTCCCGACCCCTTCATGAATCGATACATGCGACCGAACTCGAAGCTGCGCGACACCTGGGGCTCGAAATCGTCGATGTAGCAGATCTTGGCTGTCGTCCCGCCCATGTCGAATGACAGCGCCTTGGTGACACCACATTGGCGCGCGACTTCCCGAGCAAGGATCGCGCCGCCCGCGGGCCCGGATTCCACGAGGCGCACCGGCTGCGCAGCACCCAAGGCGACCGTCGTGATGGATCCTCCCGACGTCATGAGGTAGAGCGGACACGTCAGACCGAGCGCACCGAGCCGCTTCTCCAACCGCTGCAGATAGCCCGCCACGAGCGGCTGCACGTAGGCATTCGCGCAACTGGTGGACATGCGCTCGTACTCGCGAATCTCCGGGCACACGTCGCACGAGAGCGTGATCCACAGCTTCGGCAACCTGCGCGCAAGGATCTCGCCGATGCGCCGCTCGTGCACGGGATTGACGTAGCTGTGGAGCAACGTAACCGCAACGCTCTCGATCGACTCGGCCACGAGCCGATCGGCCAGCGCCTCGACGGCGGCCTCGTCGAGCGCGTGCAGGATCCTGCCGTGCACGTCGATGCGCTCCGGCACGCCGAAACGCAGATTACGCGGCACCAGCGGCTCGGGTTTGTCGAGAAAGACATCGTACTGGGCGAACCTGCTTTCCTGGCCTATCTGCACCAGATCGGTAAACCCCGCGGTCGTGAGCAGTGCGGTGCGGGCACCCCGGCGTTCGATCAGTGCGTTCGTCGCGAGCGTCGTCCCGAGGACGAAGAGATCGACCTCCCCCGCATCGATGGTCGCCTCGCGGAGAATCTCGTCGACCCCCTGGAGCACGCCGACTTCCGGCGCCTGGGGCGTCGTGAGGATCTTGCCCACGTGGCGCGTACGGCCGATCTCGAGCACGATATCCGTGAACGTGCCACCGATGTCGACGGCAAGCGCCACACGCCTCCCGGTGGCGGATCGGCCACGCACACTACGCTTGACCGCGCGGGTGCGCCCCGCTCGTATATCGCCCGCCATGTTCCGACCTCCCCGCTGACTGCGCACGACCGCCAGCCTTCGGCGGCGAATACCACACGATACCTCCCGATCGGACATCGATATAAATAATGGTTTGCGATAACCTATAAAGTATTGTGATCAGGGTCGTCCGCGTGCCGTGAATATCAAGCAGTTGCGCATCATCTGCGAAATCGCCCGACGCGGCCTGAACGTATCGCGCACCGCCGCGGCGCTGCACGCTTCCCAGCCCGGCCTGAGCATGCAAATCCAGCGCCTGGAAGCAGAACTCGGCCTCGAACTCTTCGTGCGCAAGAACAATCGCCTGACGCAGATCACGCCCGCCGGACAGCACGTAATCGAACGCGCCGAGCGCGCACTGCTGGAGATCGACGGCATCCGGGAAATCGGTCGCGAGCACTCGAAAGACGAAAGCGGCACGCTGGTCGTGGCAGCAAGTCACGGTCAGGCACGGCACACGTTGCCGGCGGTGATTCGCGAGTTCGAGCAACGTCACCCGAAAGTCCGCGTGCGCGTCGAGCACGGTACGCGCCGTCAGGTGGTGCCGCTCCTTATGGGCGGAGAGGCCCATATCGGCGTCATGAGCGACGTCGACGACCTCGCCGATCGGCTGATCCTCGTGGAATGCGCCCGCTCGCGCCGCATCGTGCTGGTTCCACAGCGCCACCGTCTGCTCCGAAAACAAACGCTGACGCTATCGATGCTCGCGGAGTACCCGATCGTGCTTTACGAACCGGCCTATCCCTCCGGCTATATTGCGGGCGTGTTCGATGCGCACGGCATCGCACTCGAACGGATACTGCTGGCGCCGAATTCGGACTTGATGAAGGCGTATGTCGAACAGGGGCTCGGCATCTCGGTTCTGCCCGCTTTCGTGTTCGATCCGAAGCGGGACACCCGCTTGCGGGCCATCGACGTGAGCCACCTGTTCCGGCCGAGCATCACCCACGTGATGCTCCATCGCAAGCAGTTCCTTCGCGGCTACGCCTACGCGTTCATCGAGACCCTGTCCCCCGGGCTGACGCGACCGGTCATCGAGAAGGCCATGGCCTGACGCGTTGCGCCATCAGTCCAGCCGAGCGCCGGCGTCCTTGATCACCTTCGTCCACTTCACGATCTCCTGGCGGATGAAGACGGCAAAATCGGCAGGTGTACTGCCGACGACTTCGGCGCCCTGCTTGGCGAAGCGTGCCTTGACGTCGGCCGTGTTCAGGCTGGCAGCAACGATGCCCTGCACCCGGTTCACGATGTCCGCAGGGGTACCGGCCGGCGCCAACACGCCGTACCAGATCTCGCCCACATAGCCCGGCACCGTGTCGGCGATTGGCGGCACATCCGGCAAGGCCGGGGTGCGCGTGAGCCCGGTCACCCCGATTGCACGCAGTCGACCGCTCTGGATGAGCGGCGTCGAGGGAATCACGCCGTCCACCATCAGCGGCACCTCCCCGGCCACCACCGCCACACGGCCTTGCGTGCTGCCCTTGTAGACGATGCCGTTCAGTTTGATGCCCGCCATGCTCGCGAAGAGCGCCATGTTCAGATGCGGCGTGGAGCCGTTGCCGGCGTTCACGTAGTCGAGCTTGTTCGGCTGCTTCTTCGCGAGCGCGATGAGTTCGGCGACGTTCTTCGCCGGCAGCGACGGATGCGTGATGAGCACCTGCGTGGTCTTCGCCACCTGGGTGATCGGCGCCAGATCGCGTTCGGGATTGAAAGGCAGCTTCGCGCCGTAAAGCCCGGGGTTGATGGCGATGTTCCCCGCCGAGGCGAACATCAGCGTGTGGCCGTCGGCCGGTGCCTTCACGACGACTTCGGTGCCGAGGATGCCGTTCGCCCCCGGCCGGTTGTCGACGACGACCTGCTGCTTCAATGCTTCGCCGAGCCGCTCGGCAACGAATCGGGCGAGCGTGTCGCCGGTGCCGCCGGCGGCCGTCGGGACGATGACGCGGATCGGCTTGTTTGGATAGCCTTGTGCCTGCAGGCCCGATGCAGCCAACAGCCCGCCGACGAACACGGCAACGATCAACGCGCGCGGCTTGTAAAGTGACATGCCTTCCTGCTCCTGGGTGGGCGTCAAGTCTCGACCATCGACCTCATCCTGTGTTCAGTTACGCCCGATCTTCGCCTCCCGGATCAACGACGCCGTCGTCTCGACATGCTTGCGCAGAAATTCCGCGAAGGATTCCGGGGTACCGCCCGTAGGAATCAAACCGCTCTTCTCGAGCTTCTCTTTGGTGTCGCGATCCGCAAGGGCGGCTTCCACCTCGGCGTTGAGCTTCAATACGATTGCGCGCGGCGTGCCGGTTGGGACGCTGAGTGCATAGAAACTGGTGATTTCAAAGCCTGGCAGGATTTCTTGCATGGCTGGTATGTCGGGCAGGGGCGGGTAGCGCTTCGCGATGGTGACAGCCAAGGCACGGAGCCGGCCTGACTTGATGGTCGGGAGCATCGAGGGATCGCCGAAGTAGAGTTCCACGTGCCCGCCCAGCAAGTCGTTCATCGCGGGGGCTGTACCCTTGTACGGCACAGCGGTAATGTCGACGCCTGTCTTCGACGCGAGCATCGCACCGGCAAGCCGCTGCGAGATGCCGCCGAACGCCATATTGAGTTTGCCAGGATGCTTGCGCGCAAGCGCGATCAGCTCCTGCACCGAACGCACAGGCAACGACGGATGGACGACCAGAATCTGCGGGATCGTAACGACCAGAATGACGGGCGTGAGATCCTTGAGTGGCTCATACGGCAGCTTCTTGTAGATTGCAGGCGCCAATGACAGGGGCCCCGTTCCGCCGACGAGCACGGTGTAACCGTCCGGCGCCGCCTTGGCGACATAGTCCGCCCCGACCGTGCCGTCTGCGCCCGGCCGGTTCTCGATGAGAATCGAACGCCCGAGTTGCTGCGACAATCTGGCAGCGACGATGCGCCCAGTGAGATCGACACCGCCGCCGGCCGCGTACGGCACAACGAAGACAATGGGCCGACTAGGGTAGGATTGAGCGAAAGTCTGCATCGACAACAACCCGAATGCAAGCAGGATCACTGGACGAACAAATCGCATGTCAGACTCCGTCATGTTTGGCTACGGGTTCTTGCTCTGGGATGCCATCGTAGACGACCGATTCAGCGCATGGTACCAGTACCAGTCCGCAATCATCGATTCGCTTCGGCACAGCGAATCGATGTTCATCAAGCAAACATGGCTCTGCCTTGCCGAACAGCAAGCAGCATGACTACGGTAAGGCCGCTACCGATGTCGTGAGCGCGTATCGTTCTCGCAGCCTTGACTATAAAACCGCAAGCGCTTCGCACGGGGACCAGCTTACGCGTACTCCGGCGACGGACTGGCGACGACATGTAGCATTTCTATCGATCTCGCTTGCCGCGACGTACCTACGCACAAATTATCAAGCTGGCCGATCAGCCAAAAATAATTCTTTGCGATACAGTATCAACAAGTGTGATACGCCCGCCACGCCGCCCCGATGTATCGTTTCAACGAAAGCCCGCCTAGCACACACGGCGGATGACGCCACTCGCTCAAAGAGGTGCCGCCCATGATACTCACCGGAAGCTTCGATTTCCCAGCCATCGAACGAGTGATATACGGCGTCCCGGTGGCACGCGCCCTCCATGCGGAAGTCATTCGACTTCGGGCGCAGCGCGTATTCCTGCTGGTCAGCCGCACGATGAACCGTACGTCCGACGAAGTCGACAAGGTCCGTGCCGAACTCGGTGAGCGCTGCGTGGGCGTACACGACCACATGCCACCACATACACCGCGTGACGCGGTTATCGAGGCGGCGGTGAAAGCACGCGACCTTGGCGCAGACGTCATCGTCACATTCGGCGGTGGATCTCTTACGGATGCCGGGAAAGTGATGCAGATCTGCATACGCCACGACATCCGCGAGATGGATCAGCTTGAACCGTTTCGGATGGTTACAAACGCGGACGGCAGCCGCAAACTGCCTGATTATGACGCGCCCGTCGTGCGTCAGATCGCCATTCCGACCACACTCTCCGGCGGTGAGTTTAACGCGCAGGCCGGATGCACGGATCCGAGAATCAAGGTTAAGCAAAGCTATCGACACCCGTTCCTGGTCCCTCGCACGACCATCTACGACCCTGCCCCTACCATGCATACGCCCCTCGACGTCTGGCTGTCGACCGGTATTCGCGCCGTCGATCACTGCGTTGAAGGGCTCTGTGCGAAGCACCCCAATCCGGTAAACGACGGTTATGCAATGCAGGGCCTGCGCCTGCTCACGCAGAACTTGCCGAGAACCAAGCGAGACCCGACCGACCTGCATGCCCGTCAGCAATGCCAGTTTGCGATCTGGCTTTCCATGGGCGCGTCCTCGCACCTTGGCGTCGTCAAGGGGATCAGCCACGCCATCGGTCACGTCCTGGGCGGCACCTGCAATGTCCCGCACGGCATCACATCGTGCCTCACGATACCTGCAGCCCTACGCTACAACAAACCCGCCAATCACGAGCGGCAAAAGCTGGTTGCCGAGGCACTGGGATCGCCAGGCGCGGATGCGGCCGATTTACTGCAGGCGTTCATCCGTGATCTCGGCATGCCGAGCCGGTTGTCCGAAGTCGGCGTTGGGCGTGAGCATTTCTCGCGTATCGCAGCGAATACGATGCGGGACCACTACCTGCACCACAATCCGAGAGTGATCACGGATCCGTCGCAGGTCGAAGAGATACTGGAATCGATCGCATAACCGGTGACTACGCTACTTGGCGCGTCACTTCCAGGATGAGCACGCCGGGTGTGATCCGTGATCATGCGCACCCCGCGCGGTTCTGGTCGTGCACTGAATGCGCGTCCGCCATTCAAATTCAGTACCGCGCGCGCTTTTCTTCAGGCAACCCGTACTTCTCTTCGTCGGCCTTCACCTGATTCATGCCCACGATGTCGAACCACTCGGTGAACGTCGCCATGTCCTTGACCAGATGCGCGACCGTGCCCTTCTCCTGCAGCTCGCGCAGAAAATGCCGCACGGCGGGGATCGCCGAGAGGATTGCGAAGTTGGGATAGATGCCGAGCTTGAAGCCCAAACGCGACAACTCGTCGCGATGCAGGAACGGCGTCTTCCCGCTGGAGGCCATGTTGAAGAGCGTCGGTACCTTGAAGGCCTTCGGGATGCCTTCGAGATGCGCCATCGTCAGCGGCGACTCGACGAAGATCATGTCCGCGCCGGCGGCCTCGTAGGCGCGTCCCCGGTCGAGCGCCTGCTCGAAGCCTTCGACCAGCAAGGCGTCGGTGCGCGCTATCACGAGGAAATCGTCGTCGGTACGCGTATCGCAAGCGGCCCGGATCTTCCCGCACATCTCGTCGATCGAGACGATGGTCTTGCCGCCGAGATGCCCGCAGCGTTTGGGCAGTTCCTGATCTTCGAGATGCA
>LNFM01005014.1_pt1 | contig 23499 bp, 19 predicted proteins | sample 596031 | NCBI WGS metagenome assembly LNFM01 (sample SAMN04254537, study PRJNA301005) | activated carbon metagenome | isolation source: dual media filters at the Ann Arbor, Michigan drinking water treatment plant | place: USA: Ann Arbor | reverse complement strand
GATCAATTTACGCCCGCGAAAACGCCTGGGCTGGAAGACGCCGTACGAAGTTTATGCAGGGGTGAGCGTTGCACTTATGTGTTGAATTCAGGGTCCATTACACGAGAACGCGGTCTAACACCGCCCATCCGCCATGGCACCGTGCCAGCAATCTACACCGAATCAACGGCATACAGCGAGCCTGAAATCAAGAGCCGGGGTTATACGGAATTCCGCCTTTATCGCATGGATTACGACGGGATCTAAAACAGCAGCATCTTCACACCGGCGCCGGCCATTGCAGCCTGGCGCCCTCGCCGTCTCAGGCGCTTTCCAGCCCCACGCGCACGACTCCGCTATTGATCGCCAGGTGCACCAATTCGGCCTGGGAGCTGATTTGCAGTTTGTTCCTGACCAGGGTCTGGTAGTTGGACAGGGTCTTGGCGCTGATGCACAGCTTTTCGGCGATTTGCCGGGGTGGTAGGCCGCGGGCGAGCATGACGAAGATCTCGAACTCGCGCTGGGTCAGTTCGCGCAGGCGCGGGTCGTGGCCGCTGCTGGTGGTGGGGTTGCAGGCCAGGTGGGTGGCCAGTTGCTGTTCGATATAGGGGTGGCCGGCCAGGGTGCGGCTCACGGCGTCGAGCAGCACCTCGGGCGATGAGGTTTTGCTCAGGTAGCCGATGGCGCCGGCGTCCAGGGCCTGGCGTACCAGTGGCAGTTCGTCGTGCATGCTGAAGAACAGCACGCGCAGTTGCGGCAGGCGCTGGCGCAGCCGGCGGGTGGTTTCCAGGCCGCTGATGCCGGGCAGGCCGATGTCCATGATGACCAGGTTGGGAATGCTTTCCTGGACCTTGAGCAGCGCCTGTTCGCCGTCGCAGGCTTCGCGCACCTGCACATCCGGCAACAGCGCGCGCAGCAGGCTGGCGTAGCCCTGGCGCACCACGGCATGGTCGTCGACCAGCAGAATATTCATGACTCGCTCTCCTTGATGGCCAGCGTCAGGCACAGCGCCCAGCCGGCGTTGGGCCGGCTGTGGATGCGCAGCACGGCGCCGAGGCTGCGGGCGCGTTCTTCGATTGAGCGCAGGCCGATGCCGGGGCGTTGCGGCAAGTGCGCGCCGCGGCCGTTGTCGCGGATCAACAGGCGCAGGCGCTGGCCTTGATGCTGCAGGCGTATGCGCACTTCGCGGGCGTCGGCATGCCGGGCGATATTGGTCAGGGCTTCCTGCACCACGCGGTAAAGGTGCGCCTTGCTCGGCAGCGGCAGGTCGGGGAGGCGCTCGCTGATCAGCAGTTGGCAGCGAATGCCGTGGCTGCTTTGCCAGTCGTCGCGCAATTGGCGCAGGGCGTCGTCCAGCGCCAGGCGTTCGAGCACCACCGGATAAAGGTCGCGGATCAGCGCGCGAAAACCTTCCTGCAGCCGTCGGCTGGATTCCTCCAGGCTGTGTGCCGTGCGCCGCACCTGTTGCGGCTGCTCGGCAATCGCCTGGAGCAGGCAGGCCTGGGCGCGGATACCGCTGAGGTATTGGCCGAGGTCGTCGTGCAGGGTCTGGCCAAGGCGCGCGCGCTCGCGTTCCTGCAATGCCAGCAGGGCCTGGGTCAGCTCGGCGTTGTCGGCCTGCACCTGTTGCAGGGTGGTGGCCATGGCATTGAAGTGCCCAGCCAGGTGCTGCGCCTCGGGCAGGCGATGGCTGGCCAGGCGGGTATCGAGCTGGCCCTGGCTGACCTGTTGCAGGCCGTGCAGCAATTCATTGAGCACCTGCAGGCCCTGGCCCACGGCCCAGCGAATCACCAGCAGGCTGAGCAGCAGCGCCAATGCGCAGAGCACCAGCAGTTGCAGCAGCGAGTCCCAGACCTCGTCGATCTCGTCGCTGGGGTCCACAGCCAGGTGCACTTGGCGGCCATCGGCCAGGGTGATCAGCCGCGCCACAGGCAGGGTGCCGAGCAGTTGTCGGCCCAGCCAGCGGTCCAGCAAACCGCCCGAGAGTACGGCCTCGCTCGCAGCCTGCACCCGCACATGGCGCAGGTTATCGGTGAGCTCGGCTTGCACGCTGCCGGGGGCGCTCTGGTAGAGGTAGTCGACCACCGCCTGGGCGGCCTGCAGTTCGCGGCGCACATCCTCGCCGGCCTGGCGCACCAGCAGCGCCAGCCCGGCCAGCGTCACCAGGACAAAGAATAGGCTGACCAGCAGGTTGATGCGGCTGAGCGCCGACATACGCGCCTCACTTGACCAGGAAGTAGCCGAGCATGCCCTTGCCTTCCAGGCCCTTGGCGTAGAAGCGGTATTTGCCCGGTTTGATCGGCACGAAGAACAGCTCGGCTTCGCCGGCGTCTTCGAATTCCAGCTCGGTCAGGGTGACGGCCTTGATCTCCACCCCGCCGGCCTCGACCTTGCGCAGGTAGATGGAGGTGGCGAACTCCGGCGCCTGGAAGGCGTACTCCTTCTGCCCGCTGGCGATGATTTTGAGCTGGTAGGCCTTGCCGGTTTCCAGCTGGTATTCGCTGTGCGACATGGCGTAATCGCTCTGCTCATTGCCCAGCACCAGGTCGGGCAGCGCGGTGGTGCGACGGGTCAGGTCGCCTTCGGCGCGAACGCGGTCGACACCCACCAGGCTGATGATCAGCAACAGCGGCAACAGCAAAGCCTTGAGTACGCGCATGGGTCTTGCCTCTTGTTCTTATTGGGATGCAACCATGCTAAAGGGCCCATGCGAGTGCAGGTTTAGTACCTTGGTAGCGCCCGCTTGGTACTTTGGGCATATTTCCCAGGCGCCGCGCCCTTCCTATCCTGAGGCTCCCTGCCCAGGAGAAGCCCATGCGCGCCTCGACCCTCATTCTGCTCAGCTGCATCGGCCTGTGTGCCGGTAGCGCCGCCGCCAGCGAACCGGTGGCCGAGCTGCAGGTGCGCATCGGCTACCTGGCCTATATCCCCGCCCCCGGCCCGCTGCTCTCCAACGTCATCCCCGAGCCGCTGGATGCCGGGCGGCGTGGTGCCGAGCTGGCGATCCGCGACAGCAACAGCACCGGGCGTTTTCTCAAGCAGCAGTACCAGCTCGACAGCGCCCAGCACGAGACCCGCGACGCCCTGCTCGCCGCCGCCGACGCCTTGCATGCCGAGGGCGTGCGTTTGTTTGTGGTCAATGCCCCGGCCGATACCCTGCAAGCGCTGAGCGCGCGCCTGGGCGACAGCCTGCTGCTCAACGCCGGCAGCGCCGACGATGGCCTGCGCCAGGCCAACTGCCTGAGCAATGTGCTGCACACCTTGCCCAGCCGCGCGATGCTCGCCGATGCCCTGGTGCAGTTTTTGGCCGTGCGCCGCTGGCAGCGCGCCTTGCTGGTTACCGGGCCGACTGAAGGCGACCTGGCCTATGCCGCTGCCCTACGCCGCGCGGCCAAGCGCTTTGGCCTGCGTATCGTCGCCGAGAAGGCCTGGACCTTCGATAACGACCAGCGCCGCAGCGCCCAGGCGGACATGCCGCTGTTCACCCAGACCGCCGAATACGATGTGGTGCTGGTGGCCGATGAGCGAGGCGACTTCGGCGAATACCTGCCCTACCAAACCTGGTACCCACGCCCGGTGGCCGGCACCCAGGGCCTGACCCCGACCGGCTGGCACAAGACCGTGGAGACCTACGGCGCCGCGCAGTTGCAAAAGCGCTTCGAGGCCCATGCCGGGCGCTGGATGAACGACCGCGACTTCGCCGCCTGGATCGCCGTGCGCAGCCTGGCCACAGCGATCACCCGCCTGCGCAGCACGGACCCAATGGCAATCCGCACCCTGGCCCTGTCTGCCGACCTGCCGCTGGATGGCTTCAAGGGCCGCAAGCTGAGCTTCCGCCCATGGAACGGTCAGCTGCGCCAACCCATTCCCCTGGTCCAGCCCCGCGCATTGGTCAGCACTTCGCCGCAGGATGGGTTTCTGCATCCGCACAACGAGATGGACAGCCTCGGGTATGACCAGGCGGAGGTGAGTTGCGACCTAACCAGCGGGGCGCACGGCGCACCCTACAGCCCGTAACCGACCCTCCCCGTAGGGTGCGCCGTGCGCACCAATCACCGCCGACAACAACAAGAGGATCAACCCCATGCGTCTGACCCACCTTGCCTGCGCCATCGCCCTTGGCCTGGCCAGCCACACCGCCCTGGCCGTCACCGCGTACGTGTCCAACGAAAAGGACGACAGTATCAGCGTGATCGACCTCGACACCCTGGAGGTCACCGCCACCCTCGAGGTGGGCATGCGCCCGCGCGGGTTGCTGCTGTCCTCCGACAACAAGCTGCTGTACATCTGCGCCAGCGACTCCGACCGCGTGCAGGTGATGGACCTGGCCACGCGCACGATCATCAAAGAGCTGCCCTCCGGCGCCGACCCCGAGCAGTTCGCCCTGCACCCCAACGACCGCTGGCTGTATATCTCCAACGAGGACGATGCCCTGGTCACCGTGGTCGACACCCAGAGTGATGAGGTGCTGGCGCAGATCGACGTCGGCGTCGAGCCCGAAGGCATGGCCGTGAGCCCCGATGGCAAGTGGGCGGTGAATACCAGCGAGACCACCAATATGCTGCACTGGATCGACACCACGACCCAGCAACTGGTGGACAACACCCTGGTGGATCAGCGCCCCCGGCATGTCGAGTTCGACCTGGACGGCAAGCGCCTCTGGGCCTCGGCGGAAATCGGCGGCACGGTCAGCATCATCGACGTCGCCAGCCGGCAGATCGACAAGGTACTGACCTTCCAGATCAAGGGCGTACACCCGGACAAGGTGCAGCCGGTCGGCGTGAAACTCAGCGCCGACGGCCGCTACGCCTTCGTCGCCCTCGGCCCGGCCAACCATGTGGCGGTGGTCGATGCCAAAACCTACGAAGTGCTCGATTACCTGCTGGTCGGCCGGCGCGTCTGGCACATGGCGTTCACCCCGGATCAGAAGCGGTTGCTGACCACCAATGGTGTCAGTGGCGATGTCTCGGTGATCGATGTCGACACGCTCAAGGTCAGCAAGTCGATCAAGGTCGGCCGTTACCCCTGGGGCGTGGTGGTCACACCATGAGCGCCCTCGCGGTACAGGGGCTGAGCTTCGCCTACGGGCCGCGCCAGGCGCTGGACGGCCTGGAATTCGAGCTGCCGTCCGGGAATTTTGGCGCCCTGCTTGGCCCCAACGGTGCCGGCAAGTCCACCCTGATCGCCCTGCTGACGCGCCTGTATGACCTGCAACAGGGCGATATTCAGGTCTTCGGCCACAGCCTGCGCCGCGAACCGCGCCACGCGTTGCGCCAGCTCGGCGTGGTGTTTCAGCAAAGCACCCTGGACCTGGATTTGAGCGTGCAACAAAACCTCGCCTACCACGCCGCCCTGCACGGTCTGAGCACCCGCGACGCACGGGCGCGCATCGACCAGGAGCTTGAGCGCCAGGCCCTGAGCGAACGCCGCTACGACAAGGTGCGCACGCTCAACGGTGGCCATCGCCGGCGCGTGGAAATCGCCCGCGCCCTACTCCACCAACCACGCTTGCTGCTGCTCGACGAAGCCAGCGCCGGCCTCGACCCGAGCAGCCGGCAGGCGCTTAACCGGCATGTGCGCCAGCTGTGCCGCGACCAGGGCCTGAGCGTGCTCTGGACCACGCACTTGCTCGACGAGATCGAGCCGGGCGACGACCTGCTGATCCTCAACCACAGCCGCCTGGTCGCCCAGGGCCAAGCCAAGGATTTTGGCGACGACCTTGCCGCCAGCTTCGCCCGCCTGACCGCGCCATGCACGTAGGGTGCGCCGTGCGCACCGCCCACTATTCAGGCTGCAACCCGGTGCGCACGGCGCACCCTACGGAGGTTTGTCGATGAGCGCTTACTGGTATTGCCTGCACGGCATCGTGCTGCGTGAATGGCTGCGTTTTGTCATGCAGCGTTCGCGCTTTCTCAGCGCCCTGGTGCGTCCGCTGCTCTGGCTGCTGGTGTTCGCCGCCGGTTTTCGTGCGGCCTTGGGCATCGCCATCATCGCGCCCTATGACACCTACATCACCTACGAGACCTACATAGTGCCGGGCCTGGCCTGCATGATCCTGCTGTTCAATGGCATGCAGGGTTCGCTGTCGATGGTCTACGACCGCGAGATGGGCAGCATGCGCGTGCTGCTCACCAGCCCGCTGCCACGGGCCTTTCTGCTGGCGGCCAAGCTGCTGGCGACGGCGCTGATCTCGCTGCTGCAGGTCTATGCCTTTCTCGCCATTGCCTGGCTGTACGGGGTGCAACCGCCCGCTTGGGGTCTGCTTGCCGCGCTGCCGGCGCTGCTGCTGGTGGCGCTGTTGCTGAGCGCCCTGGGCTTGCTGCTGAGCAACGGCATCCGCCAGCTGGAGAACTTCGCCGGGGTGATGAATTTCGTGATCTTCCCGCTGTTCTTTCTGTCGTCGGCGCTCTACCCGCTGTGGAAGATGCGCGAAGCCAGCGAATGGCTGTACTGGCTGTGCGCGCTCAACCCGTTCAGCCATGCCGTGGAGCTGGTGCGCTACGCCCTCTACCTACGCCTGAACCTCAGCGCCCTGCTGGTCTGCCTGGGGCTGACCCTGCTGTTCGCGCTGCTGGCCGTGCTCACCTTCAACCCGCAGCATGCAGCGCTGCGTAAGGCGGGTTAGTGTCGCGGGGTGGGGCGGCCGGCGGCGTTGCGCTTCAGCCGGGACGCTTTCAGCGCTTTCAAGAATTATCGCGAATAAATTCGCTCCTACGCGATGGTGGTTTCACGCGATTGGGTCGGCGCAACGCCGCGGCGCGAAGAGGACGTGTGGATTCTAGAGTCCTCACAAATCCTGTAGGCGCGAAGGGGGCGCCTAGCCTTTATTCGCGATGCTGTTGATCGTTCCCACATCGAGACGTCGAACCGTCCGCGTGGGCATTAATCCCAGGACGCTCCGCGTCTCGCTACAACGGACGCAGAGCGTCCCAAGCTTTCTACTACTTTGGTACTGGTTTTACTCTCCAACGTAGAATTCCCAAGCCTGCGACCTTGGCTTGTAATACGCCTACAACAATAAAGAATGAGACCCACCCCATGACGTACCGTCTGCCCCTGTGCACAGGGCTGCTGGGCGCGACGCTGCTGCTTAGCGCAGCCACCCAAGCCGAGGCGCTGTTCGATGCCCAGGGCTACCGCAGCAGCCATTACCGCAGCCCCACGCCAGCCAGCCTGGCGGGCGTGCAGACCCTCGACACCCCTGCCCTGCAAACGCTACTGGCGCAAACGCCACGGACCCGACTGATCGATGTGTACCGCCGCCAGTGGCTGTTCGGCCAGTTCATCGCTGACGAAGCGCACCTCAACCTGCCCGGCAGCCTATGGCTGGCCAACACCGGCGAGGGCAACCTGGCTGAGCCCTGGCTTGGCTACCTGCGCCATCACCTGACGCGCGTCAGCCAGGGTGACAAGGCCTGGCCGCTGGTATTCTACTGCCGCTCCGATTGCTGGCTGGGCTGGAACGCTGCCAGGCGCGCCCAGGCACTCGGCTACACCCAGTTGTATTGGTACCGCGATGGCATCGACGCCTGGCAACAGGCCGGCCTGCCCTTGCACCCCGCTGAACCGGCTGCCCTGCCATGAATAGGCTGCCAACCCCCTGCCACACGGCTGTCGCCACAGCATAATCACAACAATGAGGTGAGAAGCCATGTACAAGATTCTGATTGCCGACGACCATCCGCTGTTTCGCGAAGCCATCCATAACGTCATCAGCGACGGCTTCCCCGGCAGCGAAATCATGGAAACCGCTGACCTGAACAGCGCCCTGGCGCTGACCCTGGAACACGACGACCTCGACCTGATCCTGCTCGACCTGAACATGCCCGGCATGCACGGCCTGGGCGGCTTGCTCAACCTGCGTAACGAGGCACCGACCATCCCGGTGGTAATCGTCTCCGCCGAACAGGACAAACAGGTGGTGCTGCAGGCCATCACCTACGGCGCCGTGGGCTTTATCACCAAATCCTCGCCGCGCCTGCAGATGACCGATGCCATCCAGCAGATCCTCAACGGCAACGTCTACCTGCCGCCCGACATCATCCGCACGCAGAAGAGCGGCCACCACCGCAGCCACCACGACACCCCAAGCTTCCCCAGCGAGTTGCTGCAGGCGCTGACTCGCAAGCAGTTGCTGGTGCTGGAACGCATGACCAAGGGCGAGTCGAACAAGCAGATCGCCTACAGCCTCGACATTGCCGAAACCACGGTCAAAACCCATGTCTCGGCCATCCTGCGCAAACTCGGCGTACACAACCGCGTGCAGGCGATCCTCTCGGCCGGCGATATCGACTTTGCGGCTTACCTACGGCGTTAAGAGACCTTGGTGCGCGCGGCGCACCCTACGGTAGACGGGCATCTCACTGACGTAGGGTGCGCCGTGCGCACCGTTATTCGCCAAAATCGCCATCATCAGACCCTTCGCCACCCCAGTCGGCCGGATAAAGCCCCTGTCGTACCAGGCGGTGGAAACTGGACCATGGCCAGTCAACCACCCGGCTGACCAGGCCATGCTTGACTGGGTTCCAGTGCACATAGTCCAGATGCCGCTGGTAATCCTGCGGGTCTCGGATCTGGTGTTCCCAGAAGCGTCGTTGCCACAGCCCCGAATCACGGCGCAGCTGCCGACTGAGGCTGACGGTGCCAGGAAGCGTCAACTGCTGGCTGGTCTGACGCTTGATCAACGACCAACGCCGGCCATAGTCGGTATCGTGTTCTGGTAACGCCCATATGCAATGCAAGTGATCGGGCAGAAGAACCCAGGCGTGGATCGAGAAGGGATAACGTTGGCGCACCTGTTCAATAGCCTGGCGTAAGGCGATACGCAGTTCGGGTTGGGTGAGCAGTGGGCGGCGTTGTTCGGTGGTCAGGGTAAAGAAATACAGCCGACCCTCTCGCGCGCGGTGGTAATTGGACATTCCTTGTCCTCGTTCGGTAACTCAGCAGTGGTGGAGTGGCATTGGTGCGCACGGCGCACCCTACGAACATAGTCTAGACCGCGTGGTATGTGTGGCCCCGGTGTTGCGTGTAGGGTGCGCCGTGCGCACCGCCCCGCTCATATGCCCAAGGCGCTTCTGTCCAACAAATGACTCATGGCCGCTTTGAGCTTCATCGGCCGGACCGGTTTGTGCATCAGGGTGTGGCCCAGTTCGCGCATCTGCTGTTTAAGCTCGTTGCTGTAGTTGGCGGTGATCATCAGGGCTGGCAGCGGTGCGCTGCGCCTAGCGTTGATCTGGGCGACGGCGTCGACGCCGTTGCGGTCGTCGTCGAGGTGGTAATCGGCGATCAGCAGGTCGGCGTCGGCGTGGAAGTTGTCGACCTGGCGCGCCAAGTCTTGCTCGGAGAGCGCGGTGATCACCTCGCAGCCCCAGGTTTCCAGCAAGGTGCGCATGCCGGCGCAGATCGCCGCGTCGTTATCCAGCACCCACACCCGTGCGCCGCCGAGGCGTTCGATCAATGGGTTCGGCGCCTCTTCCAGCGCCCGACTGCGCGGCGCGCGGGTGGTCAGCGGCACCTCGATGGCGAACAGCGAGCCCTTGCCTTCGCAGGACTGTACGCGAATGCGGTGGCCAAGCATGCCGGCGATCTTTTCGACAATCGCCAGGCCCAGTCCCAGGCCGCGGTCCTGCTTGCGCAAGCTGGCGTCGCCGCGTTTGAACTCCTGGAAGATCTCGACCAGTTTGTCCTGGGCGATGCCGATGCCGGTGTCCCAGACTTCAATCGACAGGCTTTGCCGATGCCGCCGACAGCCGAGCAGAATGCGCCCGTGTTGGGTGTAGCGGATGGCGTTGCTCAGCAGGTTGCGCAGAATCCGCGCGAGCAACTGCAGGTCGCTGCGCACCAGCGCCGAACAGGGCACGAAGTCCAGGCTCAGGCCTTCGCTTCCGGCGATCTGGCGGTATTCGGCGGCGAGGTTTTCCAGCAGGTCGCTGACTGCAAAGGGCGCGATATCCGGCTTGATCACCCCAGCATCAAGCTTGGAAATGTCCACCAGGGTGCCGAGCAGGCTCTCAACATCCTCCAAGGAGTTGCTGATATTGCGCACCAGGGGCGTGTGACCCGCCGCGCCCTTCTCCAGCAGCGCGCTGGTGAATAACCGCGCGGCGTTGAGCGGTTGCAGCAGGTCGTGGCTGACCGCCGCAAGGAACTTGGTCTTCGACAGATTGGCCTGCTCGGCCTCGCCCTTGGCCTCGCGCAGGCGCACTTCCATGCGCGTACGTTCATCGATCTCGCGGCGCAGCTGGCCGTTGAGTTCGGTCAGTTCGGCGGTGCGTTCACGCACCCGCTGCTCCAGGTGCTGATAGGCCTGGTGCAGCGCCTCGGCGGTGCGGCGGCGCTCGGTGATGTCGCGGATCAGCACGAAGATACCGACCACCTCGCCGCTGGCCTGCCGGTTAGGCACGTAGGAGCGCAGCATGTAGCGCTCCTGGCCGTGGTGGTTGGTTTCGGCAAACTCGAAGGTCACGCTCTCCCCTGACAGCGCCCGCTCCACGTAAGGCTCCAGGCGCTGCCAGTGCTCCTGGCTGTGCACCACGCGCAGGCTCTGGCCGAGCATGGCGTCGCGCGGCCAGCAGTACCATTCCTCGTACACCTTGTTGGTGAACTGGTAGACCAGATCGGCCGTGAGGTAGGCGATCAGCGCCGGTACGTGGTCGGTGATCAGGCGAATCCAGCGCTCGCTTTCGCTCAGCGCCTCGGCCTGGCGGCAGCGCTCGGTGATGTCGGTAAAGGTGTTGACGAAGCCACCGGTGGGCAGAGGGTGGGTGCGCACCTCGAGCATGCGGCCGTCGAACAGGCGCAGCTCCATTTCGCTGATCGGTTTGCCCTGGACGTCGCGACTGGCTGGGGTCAGCAGGGCCAGTTCGCTGTCGGCCATGACCTCGGCGAACGGCCGGTGCGCGTTGATCGGCGCCAGCCCGCAGAGGTCGAGAAAACGGTGGTTCCACAGCTCCAGCGCGCCCTCGGCGTTGACCATGGCCATGCCCTGGGACAGGTTGTCGACGGCACGCTGCAACAGCCGCGACTTCTGCGCCAGGGCCTGTTCGCGGCGCAGGGTTTCGTTCTGTTTGACCTCGGTGATGTCGGTGTAGAGGATCACCAGCCCGCCCTCGCGGGTCGGTCGCTCGCTGACCTGTACCCAGCGCCCGTCCTGCAGGCGGTAAAGCATGTGCTCGTCACGGCTGCCGCGCTGCTCCTCGACCACCAAGCCAGTGGTTTTGCTCAGTCGTTTGATTTCCGCCAGGCGCGTGCCAGCGCCGATGCGGGCGCGGCTGTGTGACCAGAAGGACTTGAAGCGGCTGTTGAACAGCACGATGCGCTGCTCGCGGTCGAACAGCACGAAGCCATCGGAAATGCTCTCGATGGCGTCGATCAAGTGCTGGTGCGCGGTCTCGGCGCGCAAGCGGGCGTCGCTCAGCAGTTGGTTGCTGGACTTGAGTTCGGCCATGGCCTGGTTCAACGCGTCGGTGCGCTCACGCACCTGCTCGGCCAGCACCACCGAATGCTGGAACGCCGTGTAGCCGTCGTCGCCGTGGGCCTGGGCCGATTCGACCCGTTCGATCAGCGCCGCGTTGATCCGCTTGAGCTTGTGATTGGCCAGCTCCAGCGCTTCACACCGGGCTTGCAGCGCGGCGCACTCAGCCCCGACCGGGGCGCCCGATGGCAACGCCGGTGAAGGTCTGGTTGATGTGCATTCCATTGAACTGCTCCCCGTAGGTGTTGAAGCCGATCACAGGCTGGTTGCGCAAGAACGCCGAGACCGGCTCGACGCCGCCTTGGGCCTCGATTTCCAGGCGCCGCAGGAAACAGTCACAGCCGATGGTCAGCAGCAGCGGGCCGAGGCGCTCGCGCAACCCGGCGAAGACCTGCTCCAGGTCGGGCAATAACGGCCCAGGGCGCATGGCGGTGAGCACGATGCCGTTCTCCACCGCGCAGTAAAACGTCAGGCTGAGGTCGTCGTTGACCCGCTGAATGGAGCGCACGTAGTACTGCTCGCCAATGCGCACTGCCAGCGGGTGAGCAGCGAACAGCTGATGGTCGAGGGCCTCCAGCGGCACGCCGATCAGCTCGGCATATTCCAGGGCGGCCGGCCCGGCATTCAGCTCGAAAACCCGCCGGCTGGCGCTGTCGGCATGGGTCACCACGAGTTTTTCGCTGCCCGGCAACATGTGGTGGGTGCTGAACACCTCAAAGTCCAGCCAGGTGTTGAACAGCACCACCACCGCCGCGCCGCTGTGGAACTGGCCGCCGTGGTAGACGTGGGTGTGGGTCAGGTGGTTATCGTCCCCGGCTGAACCGCCAAAATGCGGGATGCTGCCAAGGGCCGCGCTGAGCGCACCGAGCACCACTTCCTCGCGGCTGGACAAGCCATCGAGCAGGGTCAGGGCGAAGCTGTGGCCCTTGATCGAGGCCAGTTCGTTGTTGCGGCAATCACCCACCAGGCGCTCGACTAGTTGCTGGGCGTCGATCAGGCTGAAGCGCTCCATCTCGTCGATCAGCGCGCTGGCAATGGAAAAGGTGCGGTGGTCGAAGCCCACAGCGCTGACGCAGCCGCGGTCGTAGCCTTGGGCGGTGATCTCGCCGGCGCTGGTGCAACCGACCAGGCTGACCCCGCCGAAGTACTGGTCCAGGGTCGCACCCAGGCGCTCCAAGTCGTATTCGGCCGAGCAGAAGAACAACACAAAGCCTAAGTGGGGGTGGATCAACTGACGCGCCAACTCCTGCGCCACCAGCTCGACATCGCTGGCATTGGAGGTGGCGGTCACGACGCCCTCGGTGTGCAGGTGTGGCATGGCGGGCCCCGACAAATCGCCTACATGGCATGGGGATATTCTACGAAGCATGCCCCGCCGGCCCCATGCCACTTGAGTAGCGCCGGCCTCGTTCCTAAGTAGCAGGTTGGCTGACAGTCGTCGGTTCACGACAGATAGCGGCGTAACACCATCGGCAGTGTGAAGAACAGGCCGGTGACAATCAGCAGAATCGACACCAGTTCAAGGCTGTAGATGCTCATCGAGAATCCCCCCGCAGGCGGTGTGCAGACGCAAAAAAGCCGGGCGGTTTCACCCACCCGGCTTTTGCGCACGTCTAACGAATCACCGTAGACCGTTTTAAACGTGCCCGTGGCGGCAACTTACCAGCTGACCACAGCACCCACGGCAAAGGTGTCGGTGTCTTCGCCCAGACCACTGCCGGCGGCAGCATCGATCTCGTACTGGTTGTACTCGGCGACCAGCTTGAGGTTGTCGTTGATGGTGCGGAAGTACGCCACACCGCGGGTCTCGTAATCGGCGGCCGTGCCCAGGCCATTGCCGTCGTCTTCGGTCTTGCCGTAGGACAGCGCCAGGCGGTTTTTGCCGAAGGTGTAAGAACCTTGCAGCAGGTAGCCTTCGCTGTCGATCTCGCGCAGCGTGGCTTCGCCGGCGTTGTTGGTGAAGAACGGGTTGATGCCCTCGGCCTGGAAGCCCGAAGCGGTTACCGAGAAGCCGTTGAGCTTGGCCTGTACGCCGTAACCGAGCCCCTGGGAAGTGACCGAGTCGACGCTGTTGTCGGTGTTATCCGAGGTCTGGTAGGCGCCGTTGATCCACGAGTAGATGGTCGCGCCGCCGAGGTCGAACTGGTAGCTGACCTCAGACTCGAAACGTGGCTCTTCCTGGTACGACTTGCCCACCGCGCTGTCGTCGTTGGTGTCCACCGGGTCCATGATGCCGACCGCCACGCGCAGGCCCTCGGCCAGGTTGTTGTTGCGGTAGGTGATCTGCGAGGTCGGGAACGGGTACGGGTAGCCGGTGCCGATATTGCCGAAGGACACGCCGGTGCCATCGACCAGCCCGAGGGTGTCGCTGACGTTGCCGTAACCGGCCAGCAGCTCGTCGAGGAAGATGTTCGAACGCGAGAACAGGCCGAAATCCTTACCCACCAGCACCTCGCCCCAAGCCGGGTTGGCCACGGTGCCGTAGAACTGGCGCACGTCGATGGCGGTGTCGGTGCCGTTGGTTTCGCTGTCGTTGATGGTCACCCAGAACGAGGCGCGGCCGCCGACCTTCAGGTCGTCGATCTGCTTGCCGAAATTGAAGCCCAACCAGTTCGGCAGAAACCCCATTTTGACCCGCGACTGGCGGCGGTCGAACTGCTCGCCTTCGCGGTCCACATCGCTGTTGACGAAGAAGGCGTTGATGTAGCCGTCGGTGGAGAACGTGGTGTCGTCCTGGTCGTACAGCACGATCTCGGCGGCGGCCTGTTGGGCAGTGGCTAGGGCCACGGCAGCTGTCAGAGCCAGGGGCAGGAATCGAGGGGTGGCGATTTTATTGTTGTGCATAGCGCTCTCCGCGTCAGGGGTCGACCATCGTCAGTCGGGTCGGGGCCGATTATCGAAAAGCCCCGCCCCGCGCCCCATGCGCCCTTGGCAGCGAACGCCTGCTGCTTTGGCCACGGCCCCCGGCGCAGGCGCAAAGACGTACGACCCGGCACGCGCGGGCGCTACAACCAAGGGTGTATGGCGAAGGTCGTAGAGGGCGCAGGCCGCATGTAGGGTGCGCTGCGCGCACCAAGGCCAAAGCAGATTGCGGGTACGCACAGCGCACCCTAAGGACGCACGCCACCAACCTCACTACAGGCAGCGCCACAAAGAACCTTGGCCGATACCAAGGCTGCGACCTGAATGCAGCCATGTAGGGTGCGCCGCGCGCACCAAGGCCAAAGCAGATTTGTGGTGCGCACAGCGCACCCTACGGGATGCAGTCTGCCAACCTCGCTAAAGGCAGCGCGACAAAGAACCTTGGCCGATACCAAGGCTGCGACCTGAATGCAGCCGTGTAGGGTGCGCCGCGCGCACCAAGGCCAAAGGGAAATTCCGGGTGCACACAGCGCACCCTAGGCTAGCTCGGCAGACGCCAGTGATCGGGCGGCGCAGCGTTGGCCAGCACCCGCCAAGGCCCTTCACACAGCTGTTGATACGCACGGTGCAGCGCGTCAGGCGTCAATGCCGGCAGCGCCTGGTTAACCGCCGCTGCGTGATTGGGCGCAAGGCCAGCCAGCAGGTCTAGCCAGGCCTGCTCGGCCGCGCCGTCGAGCGACAGCGCGTCGTCGCAACGCTGCGCGTGCAAGGCAAACGCCCGCGCCTCGAGCGTCGCGGCATCAAGGTCAGCGGCAGGGCATTCGCGTAGAAACACCGCAATGTGCTCGATCAGCGCTGCCGGCGGCACCTGCGGCGACTGCACGGCAAACAGCACCCCGCGTACCCCCGCCACCTGGCGATAGCCGCTGAACACTGCATACCCCAATTGCAGCTCACTACGCAGGCGCTGGTAGTAGGCCGGCTGCAGGCGTTGCGCCAGCAGGCGCCAGGCGGCTTCGCATTCGGCGCTGACGTCCGACTGGGGACAGAACAACACCAGCACATGCTCGCCCGGCGGCAACGCCAGGGCTCGCCAATGCGATTGGCACGGCCCACAGACGGGCGCATCGCACCACTCGCCCTGCTGGCTAAACAGGGCCTGCAGACGTGCCTGATCCTGTGGCAGCACGCCGACGCCGAAGCCTTCAATTCCGAGCGTGTGCAACGGCGCGGGCTGAATCAACTCATCGAGCTGGGCCAGCACCTGGCGAATCGGCAAGCCCGCACCGGCCGCAGGCGCGGCGAACCCTGCTGAAGGCGGATCGGGCTGTAGCCAGCGCGTCCAAATCTGCGCGGCCAGCAACCCCAAAGGCTCGGCCGGGCCACGCAAGCAGAGCGTTTGCGCACCCGCCTCGTCGCTGACGCGCAGCTCTACGCCATACTCACTGCAGGCAGCCTCCAAGCTGTACAGCACATCCCGCGCGGCGGCGCGCCCATGCGCATCGAGGTCCTGTCGACGGCCGTAGAGCACCGCGCGACCCTCGGCCGACGCCGCAGCCTGCCAGCGCCAGCAGGCGCTCCGAGCCAGTGGCGCCGAAGTCAGCGCTTTGATCAGCGGGTTGTGATCCGCCAATCGCCAAGCCCGCTCAAACGCCTGTAGCGCGGGCACCGGGCACACAGCCATTCGCACCGCAAAGCCGCCTGTGTGCCAGACCGGCTGCAGGGCGGCTGCAGCTTCACCTTCCAGCCGGCAACGCTCATCAGTCATGTTTGCCAGCAATCGCTGCAACGCCTCCCCGGCCTGAGGGTCGAGCGCGGCCGGGTTCAGGTGCCAGGCGTGCCAGTTTTGCCAACGCTGGGCCTGCTCCAGGATGGTCCCGCGCTGCGCCGCATGCTGCTGGCGACGCAGCACCCTCACCCACACCGACGCATGCTCGGTAGCGGCCACAAAATCCAGCCAACTGGCCAGTGCTGCGCGTACCTGCGCCCGGCAGTGCGGCGTGTCTTGGGCCAGGTCCACCACCAAACGCAGCAGCGCTTGGGGGTGATGGTTGTACGCAAGCTGCAGGCGCATTCCCCGCACCAGTCCCGCCTGCTGCACATAGGCGAGCAAGCCATCCGCTGAGGGGTCCATGAGTGCCAGACGCAGCGCGGCCACGGCCTGCTCGCACGCCGCTGGCGGCAGTGATACCGGCCAGGTCAGCGCCCAGGCGAACAGCTGGCGCGGGGCATTATCGGGTGTTGTCATACGCAGGTAGCGCGCGCGCAAAGGCAGCAGTGCCGCACCGCGAGCAGGCACACGCGGAGCGGTAAGGCCTACAGGCAGCGCCGATACAAAACGCTCACCCAGCTCGCGCAGCTGGCTCAGCGGTTGCGGGCCCAGCAACGTCAGCAGCACCTGGCCACGCTGATAATGACGCCGGTGAAAACCGCGTAATGCCCGCTGAAAGCGCACCTGCTCAACCGGCAAGGTGTCATGGTTACCCGCCAAAAAGTCCGCAGTGGGGTGCTCGGCTGGGAGCAATTGACCCAAGGCCGTATCGATCAGGGTATCGACATCCTGGCTGCGGGCGATGAACTCGGCGTGCAACACCTCCCGCTCACGTCGCTGCGCGTCGATGTCCAGCAGTGGCGTCGCCAGCATGTCCGCCAAGCGCTCAAGGGCGGCGGCAAAGTGCTCACTCGGCACTTCGAAGAAAAAGTCGGTGAAGCGCGCGTGCGTCGACGCATTGAGCTGCCCTCCACAGCCCTGCACAAATGGCATCAGGCGCTGCTCGCCCGTAAAGTGCTGACCACCGAGAAACAGCAGGTGTTCGAGAAAATGCGCCAGCCCTGGGTAGGCGCGCGGCTCGTCGTGGCTGCCTGCGGCTATGCGTACGTACGCGGCGGCACGGGTGCCCGCCTGACTGAGCAGGCACAGCCTCGCACCATCAGCCCCGCGAATGTGCTGAGGCTGGGCGAAAGCAGTATCGGGCTTGGACATGGCACGCACGGGCTGGACAAAGACGCCTCAGCATCCCGCTCAAGCGGGGCACGCGCAACGGTACTTTGGAAGGAGATGCCGCCTCGCCAAACACTGGCGAGGCGGCCACACGCGACTCAGTGTTGAGCGCGCTGAGTTCGCCAGGCACGCCCGGCGATCACCACCAAGGTCACCACTGTCAACGGCAATACGTAGCCCAACATGGCATCGCCAAACACCTGGGCGAACGGGCGACCCGAAGCGGACATCACCAGGTACAGGGTGTACGCCGCGTAGTAGCCGATAAACAGCAGGCCTTCCCAGCGGTTGATGCGGTAACCGGAGAAGAAGATCGGCAAACAGGCCACCGCCACGGCGATCATCACCGGGAAGTCGAAGGCCAGGGCGTTGGCCGACACCAGAATGGCCGCAGGCGAAACCAGCGAAGCCAGGCCGAGGACGCAAAGCAGGTTGAAGATGTTGCTGCCAACGATGTTGCCGACCGCAATATCACGCTCGCCACGGATCGCCGCCATGATCGAGGTGGCCAGCTCCGGCAACGAGGTGCCAATGGCCACCACGGTAAGGCCGATAACCAGCTCCGACAGACCCAGCGCACGCGCCAAGCTGACCGCGCCTTCCACCAGGAAGTTAGAACCCACCACCAGCAGCACCAGGCCTACGGCGATCAGCCCCGCATTGATCAAACCGGCGTAGGGTTTGGCCGGTTCATCCAAGCCGAACTCACGGGCGAACTCGTCGTCAGCACCGCCAGCCTGCTCCTTGCGGCTGCTGATAATAAGGAAGGCGGTGTAGGCCAATACACCCGAAAACAGGATGGCACCGTCGATGCGGCTCAGGCTGCCATCCCAGGCCAAGGCCATGGTCAGCAGGCTGGCACCGATCATGATCGGCACATCCAGGCGAATCAGTTGGCGCGACACGATCAGCGGCGCAACCAGAGCAGTCATCCCGAGAATCAGCAGCACGTTGGCGATGTTACTGCCGACCACGTTGCCAATTGCCAGGTCGCCACTGCCATTGAGGGCGGCCTGCACGCTGACGGCCGTTTCCGGCGCGCTGGTGCCGAACGCGACCACGGTGAGGCCCACGACCAAGGGGGGAATACCAAACTGAGCCGCCAACTTGGCAGCACCACGCACTAATACTTCGGCGCCCGCTACCAGCAGGACCAGCCCCGCTACCAGATACACCAGGGTCATCAGCGTCATTTAAACCAGCTCCAGAAAAAGATGCGCCAGTGTAGCCATCGCCACGGCGCCCGCCAGAGGGCGCTGGCGACAATTTGTTACTTTTTCACAAAGGGCCACGCCGCACTGCCATATGTCCCCTGCGATAGCATGTTTGATTGCGCTTAGCTGGCAGGTTGCCACTTCAGCTATTAGAGTCAATTACATGGACACGGCCCTTTAGCACGCGCCTGGCGGAACCTCTGTTCGCTGCGGACGATGCGTGCTCACGTGCAGTAAAACGATCTCCGAGGGTCAGCATTATGGATGCATCATTTGAGGCAGTCGCCCGCCCCCTACTCAAGCTGGTCAAGCGGCTAACGGGCATGCAGACCAGCTTCATCACCTCGATCGACTGGGACAAAAGCAGCCAACACGTAGTTTTCGCCGACAGCGACGGACATCTGAAGGAAGGCCAGGAGACAGCCTGGAAAGACTCACTGTGCCGCCTCATGCTCGATGGCAATATGCTGCAGACCGACAAACTAACGGAGCTGGCACCCACGCACCCGCAGGTAATCGCCGGACTGCGAAGCTTCGTGGCTGTACCCGTAGTGCATAAGAGCGGGGTATTGGGCACCTTGTGCGCGGCCTGCAACCGCCAAGCCCCTCTTGATGAAGACATCCTCGGGCACCTGCTGCTGATCAGTGAGGCCTTGTCACAACAGCTGTTTCTCAGCAATGAACTGCTGCAGGCCCGCGAGCAGTCGCAAAAGCGTCAGCGCGAAGTGCTCAGCCTTCAAGAACTGGCCAACAGCGACCCGCTCACAGGGCTGCTTAACCGACGCGGTTTTGAACAACGCTGGCAGGCGGCGGTGGCCACTGCAATGAGCGACAACCAGCCGTTGTCCGTCATGCTGATCGACATCGACCATTTCAAGCAGCTCAATGATCAGCACGGCCACGAGCAGGGCGACCGTGCCCTGCTGGAGCTGGCCACGACCTTGAAACAACTCGCTCGCAAGGACGATATGGCCTGCCGCATGGGCGGCGACGAATTTGTTCTCGCAGCACTGTCAACTGACGCGGCCGGCATGAGCGCCCTCGCCGTTCGCCTTCAAGACCGACTGCTGCGTCAGGCCGGAACCGCAAACACCATGACGGTAAGCATCGGCATCGCCTGCAGCGACCAGCACCCACTCACCGAGCTGCTCGGCCAGGCAGACACCGCGCTTTATAAAAGCAAACAGGCGGGGCGTAACCGTATTCAGGTGGCGTGATCAGCGGCCCGGCTCCATCCGAACCCCGCGCTTCAGCATCAGCCTCGACCACCGCCAATCATCCGCCTGAAGCCGTTCAAGACTCTCATGATGAGGGCAGTGAAGTTTCCCTTCACCGCCTCTACCGGTGCTCGTTAGAGCCCTGCCATTGGTCAATCCCCGCTGGCGGGATCAGAAGGTTTCCAGTGCCTCGGTGAACTGCCGCACGGCCTCGACGACCTGACGCGCACCGGTCTGGATTTCTTCGATTACATGACCCGCCTGGGTGACCAGCTCAACGCCCTGGTCGACCTTGCGACGGCTTGACTGCATGCTGCCCACCGCCTCGGTCGCCAGTTCGTGGTTACGTTTGACCACCTCGACGATCTCCACCGTGGCCTGTGCAGTACGCGCCGCCAGGTTACGCACCTCATCGGCGACCACGGCAAAACCGCGCCCCTGCTCGCCCGCCCGCGCAGCCTCGATGGCCGCATTGAGGGCCAGCAGGTTGGTTTGCTCAGCAATGCCGCGGATGGTCTGCACGATGCTGCTGATCATCTCTGACTGCGCGCTCACCGCGGTAATGCCTTCGGCCGCCTTGGACAGCTCATCCGCAATACCGCGCACCACATCGACCGTTTCCCGAATGACCAGAGCGCCATGGCAGGCTCTGTCATCGGTTTGCTGGGAGATGTCGTAGGCAAGCTTCGCCGCATCAGACTCGGCTTGCTGTTGCTGCACCAGCACTGTCACATCGCGGGCAAATTTAACAACTTTATATAGCCGCCCAGCAGCATCAAAAACCGGGTTATAGGTGGCGCTCAGCCAGACCGACTCACCGTGCCGGTTGAGGCGCTGAAAGCGACCCGAGAAAAACTCACCACGGTTCAAACGCTCCCAGAAGTCTCGGTACTCCGGCGACTCAGCCTCGGCCCGGGTACAGAACATACGGTGGTGCTTGCCGAGGATATCTGCCTGGCGGTAGCCCATGGCCTGTTCAAAGTTCTCATTGGCCTCAAGCACTTCGCCCTTCAGGTTAAACGCAATCACCGCCATGGAACGGCTGATCGCCTCAACCATGCTGTTTTGTTCCTGCTCGCGCGCCACCTGCTCACTGATGTCAGTGGCCAGCTTGATCACCCCGACAATACTGCCGTTGGCCCCACGAATCGGGTTATAGCTGGCCTCCAACCACACCTCGCGGCCAAGCTTGTGGCGCCGCAGGAAGCGCTCGCGGATGTACTCACCGCCCGCCAGGCGTTGCCAGAACCTACGGTAATCAGCGCTCGCTTGATACTCGGGAAAACAGAACATCCGGTGATGCTGGCCGACCACCTCACTGAGCGTGTAGCCCATGGTGTTGAGGAGGTTTTCGTTGGCACTGACAATGGTGCCGTCGGGCTTGAATTCGATCATCGCCGTTGAGCGGTCAACGGCGGCTGTTCGTGCTTGAGACGCCTGAAGCTCAAGCTGGACCTTGGCCAGGGTTTGCTTGATTGCCTTGTTAAACATCACTACCCCTGACAAAAAATAAATGCGCGGCACGCTATCGGATCAATCGGCCAAAACTTTACTCCCAGCGCACGCATGTAACCAGATATGTACAAACAAAAAATGACGGTATAGAAACGCATGGCTTCCCTCTAATGGCACCTGGAGCAATCGGTCGCGCCTCTCGGTCTACAACCCATGCCTGAGGCGGTTTACCGCACACCTGAAACACCGCCCGCCGCCCCTGCCAACACCTGAGAACGCGATACGCAAAATGTCTCTAGAACACGTCCCACTGCCCGCAACTCCAGCTTTTAAGGGTTCATGCCAATGGCAAAATTGCCAAACAGCGCGAAGGGTAAAGGCTGTAGTCGCTACAAGGTCAATACTGATAGGAAGAAACTGCCACTGACTATTTGGACTAATTGCCACAACCGTCCGCTTTTGGCCGATACCTACCCGCCCCGGAGCTACTGATCATGACAAGCGACAACCAGCCAATGGCTGCCGGTCGTAATTTCAGAGTGGCAGCATAAGACCCGTCAGAAGGTTAGTGACAACAAGAGCAGCAACAGCCGCGAGAAAGACCAAGCGCCATGCGTCAAACCCATCGGTGATGAATAAGTGTCGGAGGATGCGGCTAAGTGTCTGGAATGCGAATAGCTGTCGGATTCGCGCGAATGGCTGGCGATTTTGGAACGCAGCGCAGTCTAGATTTTGAGTGCGAATCAGTGCTGATCAAGTATGCGAATTAGCGTCGACACCGATGCGCATATTCATAAAGCAGCAAAATGGCATTCTGCATGGCGTGATAGAACATCTGTAGGACGCTTTTATCAGTCGTCCGAATTGCTCGCTCAGTAGAGTCAAACCGCAGCAGCGAAATGAGCATTCGCGTCACTGACTTTGCGTGAGTAAAGCAGCCACCTTTACGTTTACTCAAAGATGGCCACCCACCCAGGTAGCCGATCGAACAGATCTGCCTGCGCCATTCTTATCATGCTGCTGCAGTCTGTTTGCTGACTAACCGCCCCAGCCCCGCACCGCCTATACGGTAATGACCATGCGTTTGAATGCTGCGATTGTAGTATTGCTAACCAGCTTGGTGGCCGCGACCTATGGCTTTGGGATTTACCTTTTTGCCCAGCTCGTGCCTGACATGCAGGCATCTTTGGGTTTCGACTTCTCCTACGTGGGCAGTATCACGGCCTCGGCGCAGTTTGGCTTTCTGATCTGCGCCCTGCTCGCTGTCTGGCTGACACCCAAAATCGGCGGTGGCTGGATGATCGTGGCATCCGGGGCGATCTGCGCGCTGGCCTTATTGCTGATTCCCCTTTCAGACAACATCTTGGTTATCGGTGCATTACTGACCCTGCTGGCGGGAACAGCCGCGACGGTCTTTGTGCCAATGGTGGATGTCGTCGCCAGAGTCACAGCTTACCGCTACCGGGGCTTAGCCATGGGCTTGGTATCCAGCGGGACAAGCTATGGGGTCGCGGTCAACAGCCTGCTAGTACCCCTGTATGCCGCGCATGGCGAGTGGCGCAGTGTCTGGTGGTGGGTAGGCCTGCTCACTGTCGCGATGGCTGTTCTGGTGCTGGTAGTTTTCAAGAAAGGCGGTTTGCTTAGCAAAACCCCTCCTGTGACCGTAACGACCATGACTGTGGATCCGGCAGTTTCCAACACGCGCTTAGCCTTGATAAAGCCCTGGATATTGATGATCTGGTCGATGAACTTTCTGATCGGCTTTGCCACCTTTCCGTTCCAAACCTACCTGTCGTCCTACCTGCGAACCGAGCTGGGTTTTGACGTGCAATTCAGCGCTCAGGTCTGGGCAGTGATCGGCTTCGTTGGCATGTTTGCGGGGCTGGTAGTCGGCTGGCTCTCAGATCGCACAGGTTTGCGCACTGCCATGTTGCTGGTATACGGCTGCGTGGTGACGGCGGCACTGATCTTCGTAGTACACCCCTACGGCTATTGGCCATTAGTCGCTGCTGGGCTGTTTTCTACAGCCTTTTACCCAATCTTCGGCCTCATTCCCGCTTACGTTTCCAAGCTGGCATCATCCAGCGCGATGGCCGTATCAATTTTTGGGGTCGCCAACGTGATGCAGGGCTCTGGCGGTATGCTCGGTAATTACGGTGCAGGGCTGTTGGCCAGTCACAGCGGCAGCTTTGCTGGGGTCTATGCCACCTGAATTCAACACATAAGTGCAACGCTCACCCCTGCATAAACTTCGTACGGCGTCTTCCAGCCCAGGCGTTTTCGCGGGCGTAAATTGAT
>LNFM01013211.1_pt1 | contig 23500 bp, 22 predicted proteins | sample 596031 | NCBI WGS metagenome assembly LNFM01 (sample SAMN04254537, study PRJNA301005) | activated carbon metagenome | isolation source: dual media filters at the Ann Arbor, Michigan drinking water treatment plant | place: USA: Ann Arbor | reverse complement strand
CTCCAGGTCATGAGTCCGCTGCTCTACAGCGGCTCGCGCTACCTGATCGCGAGCCTCTTCCTGTTCGCCGCCATGGCGTTGATGGGCCGGCCGCTCGGTCTGGCGCGGCGCGACTGGGTGCCGCTGTTCCTGCTGTCATTGATCGGCGTCACCCTGTTCCAGGCCTGTTGGGGCCTGGCGATGACGCGCACGGCGCCGAGCCTCGGCTCGATCGTGATGACCACGACCACCGCCTTCTCCGCGATCCTCGCCTGGTTCGGCGGGCGGCGGCTGCCGGGGCTGGGCTGGGCCGGCATCGTACTGGCTTTCGCGGGCGTCGTGCTGGTCGTGAACAACAGCCTCACCTCGGTCACGCTGTCGTTCGGCAGCCTCGACGGCACCCTGCTCTGGATGCTCTCGGCTTTCGCCTGGGCGCTCTATGTCGAGCGCTGCGCGCCATACAATCAGCGGCTGGGCGCGCTTCCGGTCATGGCCTGGACGACCCTGCTCGGCTCGCTCGTACTGGTGCCGATCTCGCTCGCTTTCGATTCCTTGAGCGAGTTCGGACGGCTCGACGACAGGCTGCTGGGCTTCTGGCTCTACACTGCCATCTTCCCGGTGGGCGTCGCCTTCCTTGGCCTCACCGCCGGGCTGGAGCGGCTCGGGGTCAGCCGGGTCATGGTCTACATGTACCTGATCCCGGTGGCCGGGGTGGGTCTGTCGGCGGCCTTCTTCGGCGATCCGCTCACTACCGCCCGGGTGCTGGGCGGGCTGATCGTGCTGGCCGGCGTCATTCTGACGCGTGTCGCGCTCGACCGTGCCGCCCGCGTTCCTGTATGAACCTCCCCATGGCCACGACCACCACTCCCTTGACCACACCCGGCGCCGGCGGACGACGCGCGACCGTGGAGCGGGCGACCAAGGAAACCCGCATCGCCGCCGCCATCAACCTCGATGGCACCGGCGTCTACGACATCAAGACCGGCATCGGCTTCCTCGACCACATGCTCGAGCAGCTCTCCCGCCACAGCCTGATCGACATCACGCTGCGCGCCGAGGGCGACCTGCACATCGACTATCATCACACGACGGAAGATGCCGGCATCGTGCTGGGCGAGTGCCTGTCCAAGGCGCTGGGCGACCGCAAGGGCATCCGCCGCTACGGCAGCGCCACCATCCCGATGGACGAGACGCTGACCGAGGTGGCGCTCGACGCGTCGAACCGGCCGTACCTGATCTGGAAGGTCGAGTTCACCAAGCCCAAGCTTGGCACGATGGACACCGAGCTGTTCAAGGAATGGTTCCAGGCCTTCGCCCAGCTCGGCGGCCTGACGCTGCACGTGTGGAACCACTACGGCGAGAACAACCACCACATCGTCGAGAGCTGCTTCAAGGGCATCGCCCGGGCGCTGCGCGTCGCGGTCGAGATCGACCCGCGGCAGACGACGGCGGTCCCCAGCACCAAGGGCGTGCTCTAGGCACCCCGACATGACCGTCGCAATCGTCGACTACGGCTCCGGCAACCTGCGCTCTGCCGCCAAGGCCTTCGAGCGCGCCGCCCGCGAGGCGGGCACGGACCCGCGCGTGCTGGTGACGTCGTCACCGGCCGAGGTCGCCGCCGCCGACCGCATCGTGCTGCCGGGCGTCGGCGCCTTCGCCGACTGCCGCGCTGGCCTCTATGGCGTGCCGGGCATGGTCGACACGTTGCAGCGCGAAGTGATCGAGCGCGGCAAGCCGTTCCTCGGCATCTGCGTGGGCATGCAGCTCATGGCCACCCGCGGCGTCGAATACGGCATCCATGCCGGGCTCGACTGGATCGCCGGCGACGTGGTGCGCATAGAACCGGGCAAGGACCATCTCAAGATCCCGCACATGGGCTGGAACGAGCTGTCGGACCTCAAGGCGCATGCGTTGCTCGACGGGATCCACCCGCGCGACCATGCCTATTTCGTCCATTCCTTCCAGCTTGCGGCCAGCAAGCCCGAAACGGTGCTGGGACTGACCGACTATGGCGGCCCGGTCACCGCCATCGTCGGCCGCGATAATCTCGCGGGCACGCAGTTCCATCCCGAGAAGAGCCAGGCCACCGGCCTGCGGCTGATCGCCAACTTCCTGCGCTGGAAACCCTGATCCCGTAACCAACCGGCATCGCGCGCGTTTCTCCGCTGTTCATGAACAGGGGAAACGCCATGCACGCGCATCCGAGGCCGTCCCGCTTCCCGCCGGCCCGCGGGTCCCTCAGCGCGCCCCTCGCGCGCGCCATCGAGGCCTGCCATGCCTGTGCCGAGGCCTGCGTTTCCTGTGCCGATGTGAGCCTCGACGATGCCGCGGTCAGCCTCTCCCGCTGCATCCGGCTGGCGCTGGATTGCGCGGAGGCCTGCGCCACTACAGGTCCGGCGCTGGCGCGTGTCACCGCCTCCAATTCAGTCCTGCTGCGAAGCATGGCCGAAACCTGTGCCGGACTCTGCGAAGCCTGCGCCGCCGAATGCGACCTGCATGTCGACGAGCACGACCACTGCCGCCTGTGCGCCAAGGCCTGCCGGGCATGCGAGACGGCCTGCCGGGACGCCGCGATATCGCTGGGCGCGGCGGGACCCTAGTCAAAGAGCGGATGGCGACGGATCCGGCGAGATCGACCTTGTTCCGCGAGGACTGATCGCCGATCCTTCGCCTGCATGTCCCTCGGCCCCTTCGACACGTTGTTCGCCTTCCTCGGCAGGCTTTCCAGCGGCAACCTTCACCTCGCCGGCCTCCTCGTCCTGCTGATCCTGCTGGCCTCCCTTGAGATCGGCGTCCGGTTCGGGCGGCTCGCCGCCAGTCGTCATGTCCCCACCGAAGGCGAGAAATCGTCGGTCAATTTCGCGACGGCCGGCATGATGGGCCTGTTGGCGTTCCTGCTGGGCGTTTCGCTGTCGATGGCTTCGGACCGCTACCAGCAGCGCCGCGATTCGGTCCTGGCCGAGGCCAATGCGATCGGCACCGTCTGGCTGCGCGCCAGCGTCGGGACGGGCGCAGAGGGTGCGGCGCTGCAAAAGCTCTTGCGCGAGTACACCGAAGTCCGCATCGCGGTAGTGACCGGTTCGAACCCCTCGCCGCCCGAGGAGCTGCTGCAGCGCACGAACAACCTCCAGTCCGAGATCTGGGCCCTCGCCCGCACCGTGGCCGAACGCTCGCCGACGCCGATCTCGGGCCTCTTGCTCACGTCACTCAACGAGATGATCGACCTGTCGCTCACGAACAGGCGCAATCTGAACGCCCATGTGCCGGCCTACATATTGCGGCTCCTCCTGACCGTCTCGATCTTCGCGGTCGGGGCGGTGGGCTACGGGTTCGGCCTCGTCGGCAGCCGCCAGCTCCTGCTATCGGTGGTGCTGCTCGCGGTCTGGACCCTCGCCATCGTGCTGATCATCGACATCGACCGGCCGCAGACCGGCGAGGTCCGCATCGACCCCGCACCGCTCGTCTGGACATTGCAGGGCTTCGGGCCGGCGAAGTAGCTACAGCCAGCTCATCTCTTGGCGCTGCTTCGCCTCGAAGGCCTTGATGTCCTTGTCGTAGCCCAGCGTCAGGGTGACCTCGTCGGCCCCCTGCAGCAGGCAATCCTTGCGGAAAGAATCGATCTCGAACCGGTCGGTCTTGCCGTCCGGGCCGGTCACGGTCTGGGCCGCGAGGTCGATGCTGATCTTCGCGCCCGGAGAGGCGTGCAGCAACGTCCGCAGCTCGGCCGCGCGGGCGGCATCGACGCGGATCGGCAGGGCACCGTTCTGGAAGCAGTTGTTGAAGAAGATGTCGCCGAAGCTCGGGGCGATGAAGGCCCGCAGGCCGTTGTCGACCATCACCGTGACGGCATTCTCGCGCGAGGAGCCGCAGGCGAAGTTGCGTTCCGCGACCACGATCTTCGCGCCGGCATAGGCCGGCATGTTGGTGACGAAGTCCGGCCGCGGCGTCTTGTCGGGCGTGTAGCGCAGGTCGTGGAACAGCGCACTGACCTGCATGTCGCGCGGCTTGCCGAGGAAGCGCGCCGGGATGATCTGGTCGGTGTCGAGGTTCGGCTGGTCGATCGGGATCGCGACCGCGTCGAGCGTGGTGAAAGCTTCCATGGCGATGCTCCCCTAGGCCAGCTTGCGGACGTCGGCGAAATGGCCGGACACGGCGGCGGCTACCGCCATCGCAGGGCTCAGCAGGTGCGTGCGCACGCCCGGCCCCTGGCGTCCGATGAAGTTGCGGTTCGAGGTCGAGGCGATGCGCTGCTGCGGCTTGCCGGTGTCGCCGTTCATGCCGACGCACATCGAGCAGCCGGGCTCGCGCCATTCGAAGCCGGCTTCGACGAAGATCTTGTCGAGCCCTTCGGCCTCGGCCTGCTTCTTCACCAGGCCCGATCCTGCGACCACCCAGGAGGGGATCACGACCTTGCGGCCCTTGGCGACCTTGGCGGCGGCGCGCAAATCCTCGATGCGGCTGTTGGTGCAGGACCCGATGAACACGCGATCGACCGGCACCTGATCGAGCGGCGTGCCGGGCACGAGGCCCATATAGTCGAGGGCGCGCTTCATACTGTCTTTCTTCGCGGCATCCGGCGCCGTCGAGGGCTCGGGGATGCGGCCGGTGATCGACAGCGCGTCCTCGGGGCTGGTGCCCCAGGTGACCATCGGCGCGATCGACGCCGCGTCGAGGCTGACGTCACGGTCGAAGGTGGCGCCCTCGTCGCTCGGCACGGTGCGCCAGAAGGCGACCGCCTTGTCCCACTCGGATTCCTTCGGTGCGAAGGGCCGCCCCTTGAGGTAGGCGATGGTCGTGTCGTCCGGCGCCACCATGCCGGCCTTGCCGCCGGCCTCGATGGACATATTGCAGACCGTGAGGCGGCCCTCGATCGACAGGCCGCGGATCGCGCTGCCGGCATATTCGATGACATGGCCGACCGCGCCCGCGGTACCGATCTTCGCGATGATCGCCAGGATGACGTCCTTGCCGGTGATGCCCTCGCCCAGCGTGCCATCGACGCTGATCCGCATCGCCTTGGGCTTGCGCTGCCACAGGCATTGCGTGGCCATCACATGCGCCACTTCCGACGATCCGATGCCGAAGGCCAGCGCACCCAGCGCGCCGTGCGTGGAGGTGTGCGAGTCGCCGCAGACCAGCGTGAGGCCGGGCTGGGTCACGCCCTGCTCCGGGCCGACGACATGGGCGATGCCCTGACGCTCGTCACCGAGATCGAACAGGGTGACGCCGCTTTCGGCGGTGTTGGTGCGGATCGCCTCGACCAGCTTGCGATGATGCGGGTCGACGATGTCGGCCACGTCGCGGCTGTCGCTGCGCACGTAATGGTCGGGCGTGGCGAAACCGCGATCCGGGCGCCGCAGTTTCATGTTGCGCTCGCGCAGCTTGGCGAAGCCCGCGGCGGAGCCGTCATGCATCAGGTGGCGGTCGATATAGAGCAGCGTGTAGCCGTCGTCGCGATCGACGACGACGTGACGCTGCCAGATCTTCTCGAACATCGTGCGCGCGGCGGCCATGCACTTCCTCCTTCATTTTCTTACCCCTCTCCCACGCTAGGGGGAGAGGTTGGGTGAGGGGGCAACGCACCGACTCAGCCCCTCACCTAGCCTCTCCCCCTAAGAGGCGGCTTGATTACAAGCCGCGGGGGGAGAGGAACATGATGCTAACTACTCGGCGGCGGCCTTGACCTGGTCGCGGAAGGCGGTGCGGCGCTCGTCCCATTCGGCGGCGCCGAAGCGGGCGAAGGTCTTGCCCGGAGAACCGCTGACCGGCGGGAACTTGCCCTGCTTCAGGTCGCCCAGCAGGCGGTCGCAGGTCTGGATGATGCCGCCCAGCAGCAGCCCGGGGACGATGGCGATGGCGTAGCCCATGCGCTCGGCGACATCGAGGTCGATCTCCGGCGTCTTGCCGCCGCGCACGACGTTCAGCAGGCAGGGACCATTGACCCTCTTCGGCACCGATTCGATCTCGGCCATGGTTTGCGGCGCTTCGACGAAGGCTACGTCCGCGCCGTTGGCCAGTGCCGCGTTCGCGCGCTCGACCGCTTCGTCGAGGCCGACCACGGCGCGCGAATCGGTACGGGCAATGATGCAGAAGTCCTTCGACTTGCGGGCCGCGGCGGCGGCGCGGATCTTGGCGATGAAGTCCTCGCGGCTGACCAGCTCCTTGTTGTCGAGATGGCCGCACTTCTTCGGGAACACCTGGTCCTCGATGTGGATCGCGGCGACGCCGGCGCGCTCGAATTCCTGCACCGTGCGATAGACGTTCAGCTCGTTGCCGAAGCCGGTATCGCTGTCGCTGATCAGCGGGATGTCGATCGAGTTCACGATGCGGCTGGCATTGCCCACCATCTCGCTCATCGTGATCAGGCCATAGTCGGGATAGCCCAGCGTCGCCGAGGTGCCGGCGCCGGTCATATAGACGGCGGAGAAGCCCGCCTGCGCGATGGCACGGCCGGTGATGCAATCGATCGCACCAGGGGCGACGATCATCTTCTTCGACGCGATGAGTTTGCGGAAATTGGCAGCGTTCGACATGGTTTCCTCCTTCAGCGTTTGCGTTTCTGCGCCGGCGCGACGCCGGTGGACCTGAGCTGCTCGGGGTGCATATTGAAGCGCAGCTTGAGATGCTCCGGCACCGCCAGCATCTCGACATATTCGACGGCCCGCCCCTGCTGGTCGATCATCAGGCTGCGCAGGTCGATCAGGGCCGCACCGACCTTGACCCCCAGCCGCGAGGCGACCAGCGGTTCGGCCAGCACGGCCGAGACGAGCTGTTCGGCGCCGCAGATATGAGCACCGGCCCGCGCGAGCAGCTGGAACATCGGAATGCGGTTGAGGTCGGTCTTCGTGAAGGTCTCGCCCAGCGCGGCCGGAATGTAGCTGGTGAGATGCATCACCGGCGTGCCGTCCTGGTAGCGTACGCGCACGGCGCGCTGCACCGGCGTTTGGTTGGCATCCCACAGCCGGTCCCGGGCGAAGCCGCGGGCCTGCACGTAGCCGAACTCCACGACCTTGGCCACGGTCTCGGCGCCGTAGGAAACGATGTTCTCGATCACGGAGGTCATCGGCATGCGCATCGGCTGTCCGATCTGCGGCCGCACAACGGTGCGCCGGCCGGCGGCAGGCTGGTCATGGCGCGACGGACCGTGATGCGCGAGACGCTGAACATCCGGGTGAGCTGCTCCTCGGTCGGCAGCGGCTCGCCCTCGGCATAGCGGCCGGTCGAAATGCCGTCCGCCAGCACCAGGTAGATCTGGTGGTGCAGCGGCGAGCCCATCTCGCGGACGACGGCGATCCGGTTCATGGCTTCTCCGACGCTTCCGCCGCGGCGCCGCGGTGCAGGCGCTTGTCGATGGCCAGCAGGGCGGAATTTGCCACGATCGCGAAGATCGAGATGAGAACGGCGATGGACAGGATCGTCTTCACGTCGTGCAGGTCGATCGCCGTCATCAGCAGGAAACCCAGCCCGCGCTGCGAGGCAAAGAGCTCGCCCAGCATCGTGCCCAGCAGGGTGAGCGAGAAGCCGATGCGCAGGCCGGAGAAGATTTCCGGCAAGGTGGCGGGAACCAGCACGAACCAGGCGGTCTGCACCGGAGTGAGGCGCATGGCGCGACCTGCCCGCAGATAGGTGCGGTTGACGTTGCGCACCGCATTCATGGTGAAGAGCACGACCGGGATGATGCCGTGCAGGGCCCCGAAGGCAACCTTGGCCGGCATGCCGAGACCGAACAACAGCAGGATCACCGGATAGAGGGTGATCTTCGGTACCGAATAGAGCGCCACCAGGATCGGCTCTGCGACCTCGCCCGTGAGCTTGTGCCCGCCCAGCACGACGCCGATCAGCACGCCGCCGCCGCAGGCGATGGCCAGCGCCTGCAGGAAGGCGAGGCCGGTCTCGCGCAGGTGCGGCAGGAAGCGCGCCTGCCCGATCATCTCCCAGAGATGGGCCATGGTCGGGGCCGGCGCGGTTACCGCCGAATCGCCCGCGATCTCGTGCAGGACCTGCCAAAGCGCCACCAGCGAGATCGCGACCAGGATGGGATCGCGCCAGGCGCGCAGGGTCAGCAGGCCGCCGCTCATGCGCCGCGCCGCCGCAGCATGCGACGCTCCCAGGCGAAGACCGCCATGTTGAACAGGGTGACGATGCCCAGCACGAACAGAATCAGCGCGTACATGCGGGGATTGTCGAAATTGTCGTAGGCGAAAGCGATCTCGTGGCCGATGCCGCTGGTCGACAGGATGAACTCGCCGGCGATCACGCCGATGAAGGAATAGGCCACGGCCAGCTTCAGGCCCGACAGGATGTGCGGCGCCGCGGCCGGCAGGCGGACGCGCCAGATCTCCTCGATCAGCGACAGCCGATGGATACGCGCCGTCTTGAGCAGCACGCGTGGCACACGGTCGAGACCCGCCATGGTGGCAAGGATCATCGCGACCATGGCGAACATCGTCGCCAGCACGATCAACGGCACGGGGCCCAGGCCGAAGATGACGATCAGCAGCGGATAGAACGCAAAATGCGGAATGGCGTAGTAGGCCGCAAGAAACGGGCTGAACGCCCGACGCAGGAACGGCACCCAGTTGAGGATGAAGCCGATCACGAAGCCACCGACGATGGCGATACTCATGGCGATCGCCACGGCCGACAGCGTGTGCTGCAGGTGCATGCCGATCTCGTCGGACTGCAGCGTCGCGATGAGCGTCGTCACCATCTTCGACGGGGCGGTCACCATGGTCGGCGCGATCGCGCCGGTCCGGCAGGCCAGTTCGAGAGCGCCGACGGCGCCGACCAGCAGGATGGTGCGGATCCAGCCGGCCTTGCTCATCGCGCCGCCGTCCCCTGCCCCAGGGCGCGCAGCGATTCACCGCGCAGATAAGACCAGAGGCGCGACGTGACGGCGCCGAAATCGGCACGCTCGGCCATGCGCGAATCGCGGTCGCGAGGCCAGCCGGTCTCGACGATGTCCATGAAGCGGCCCGGCCGAGCCGACATGACGCCGATGCGGTCCGACAGCAGGTTGGCCTCGTCGAGCGCATGGGTGATCAGCAGTACCGTTGCCGAGGTCTCTCGCCACAGCCGGAGCAATTCGTCGCCCATCAGGAGGCGCGTCTGCTGGTCGAGCGCACCGAAAGGCTCGTCGAGCAGGATCAGGCGCGGCTGCATCACCAGGGTCCGCGCGATGCAGACGCGTTGGCGCATGCCACCGGAGAGCTGGCTGGGATAGGCGCGGCTGAAATCGCGCAGGCCCATGAAGCCAATCGCGAAATCGACCCGCCGCTTGCTTTCCGCCGCATCGACACCGGCCCGGCGCAGGCCAAAGGACACGTTGTCCTCGACCGTGAGCCACGGGAAGCTGGCATCTTCCTGGAACACGACGCCGACGCCGTCCGGTACCTCGCCACGCACCGGCTTGCCCTCGAACTCGACCGAGCCGGCCGACGGCATGGCGAGGCCCGCCAGCACATCGAGCAGGGTCGACTTGCCGCAACCCGACGGGCCGACGACGCTAAAGAACTCGCCGGCCCTGAGATCGAAGGAGATCGGCCCGAGCGCATGGACCTCGCCATGGCCCGCGCGCGGCGGGTAGACGCGCGTCACGCCGTCGAGCCGCGCATGGACCTTGTGGGCGGCCTCGGCTCCGACGGCCGCCAGGCGCGGCGCGCCGGCGATCATTGGGTCTTCGCCGCCGCGGCGGGCACGAACTTCGGATCGATTGCCGCTTTCCAGTCCACGGGAAGCTGCAACGCGCCGACCGAGCCCAGCGCATCGGCCATCGACTGCATCAGCGGCATCGCCAGATCGCCGCGACTCCACCAGGTCGGGTTCATCTTCTTGATGTTGTTGATGGCATTGGTCGTGACGTCGAGCGGCAGGTTGTAGGCCTTGGAGACGATCTCGGCCGCTTCCTTCGGATTGGCGTGCAGGAATTCGACGCCCTTGCGCCGCGCCTCGATCACCGCCTTCAGCTTCGGGCCGTTCTTGGCGATCATCTCGTCGGTCGCGATCCCGACCGTCTGGGCGTAGGCCGGCAGCTTCTCATCGAGCCAGCCGAGCGTCTTGTACTTGGTGCCCGCCTTCTCCTTCTGGGAGTAGATCGGCTCGGGGATGATGGCGACGTCGACCTTGTTGTGCTCGAGCGCCGTCAGGCCCGCGCCGAAATCGCCGATGGCAATCATCTTCACGTCGGCCGCGGTGATGTCCCACGACTTCAGCGCGGTGAGCGTGATCGCCTCGCTGACCGACTTCGGGCGCGAATAGACGAAGCGCTTGCCTTTGAGGTCGGCGGGCTTGTCGATCGCCTCGCCGGGACGCGTGACCCAGAAGGAGCTGCGGCCGTTGGTGCCGCCGCTGATGATCTTGATGTTGAAGCCTTCCTTGATGGCGCTCAGCGCCGCCGGAAGCGCCACCTCGGCAAACAGCGTTTCACCCGCCATCATGTTGCGGACCGACGTGCCGCCGCCTTTGGAAGTCAGGATGCCCTTGATGTCGACGCCGGCTTCCTTGAAGTAGCCCTTCTCCATCGCGATGGCATAGGGCACGCCATAGAGCAGCGAACCGTAGTGGGTGACGACGATATCGTCGGCGCGCGCTGCCGTGGCCGACAGCAGGCCCAGGCTGGCAAACGCGAACGCATGCACGGCGGCCTTGAAAGCCCTCATCATTCCCTCCCAGGGATTTTTTGGCCGACACATCATGAGTCGGCTCTTCTATTGTTATGACATTAGGACATTCGAGTCCGGGCGAGTCAATCCGGCGCCGCAGACGTCACTCGCTGCGCAAAAGTCACCTCGGATTGCTCGTCCATGGCGCCGCCGCTATCGTCGATCCGGTGCCGAGTTCGATTTTCCGATTCGTAGCGCTGCTGACGATGTTCAGCCTCGCCGCCACGGCAGCGCAGGCGCAAAGGCGCCAGAGACAGGCACAGGCGGCGCAAGCGCAGAATGGCAGCGTCTGGGAATCGCCCGCCGCGGCGCTCGAATACCGGATCGACAGGAACTGGTCGTTCCATCTCGATGCGCAGTTGCGCTTCGACCAGAACATGAGCCGCCTGCGGACGCTGCAGGTCCGGCCGGGCTTCGAATATGTCCTCTCACCCAACTGGGCGCTGGCCGCCGGCTACGTCCAGTTCACCCGCTACCTTCCGGGAGCGCGGCAGTCGCGCGGGCCTTTCCAGGACATCCTCCATCGCACACGCATCGACGGCCTACCGGTAGCGGGCCGACTGCGCTGGGAGGAGCTGTTCTTCGACGACGGCCGTCTGCTGGTGCGCACGCGCGCTCTGGCGGGCGTGCGCATTCCGCTGTGGCGCTCGCCCTGGGAACTCGCCCTGTCCGACGAAGTCTCCCGGACGTCGGGCTTCGCGCAGAACCGCGCCTTCATCGGCTTCGGCCGCCAGCTCACCGCCTGGGCCAAAGGATCGCTGGGCTACGAGCTCGATTCGATCCGGAGGCTGAACGGCTCCTTCCGTAACGAACACAACATCAAGCTGAACCTGGCATTCAGCCTGAACTGACGGTCGCGGCCTGCCCATCACTCCGGCTCGCCGCCGACGGCAGAGCCGTGCGGTGCGGGTTGCGTGCAGCGGCGTCCCACATCAGGCGCGGATCGAAGGCTTCCGCGGCGAAGATGGTGACGATGACGACGGCGCAGAAAGCGAGCGCTCCCATGCCGGGCTCGATGGTGACGGCGCGGCCGAACTGGACCAGCGCGCCCAACAGCGACTCCATGAAGATGTCGACCATCGACCAGCGGCCGATCCAGGCGACGATGAAGTACAGCCGCGTGCGTTGGCGCAGCAGCACGCCGGCATGCTCCGCCGTGCCCGTGAGCGACGTCGCGCCGATCATGCTGACAAGGCCGATCAGCTTGAACAGCGGCACCAGCACGCTGGCAAAGAAGACCAGCAGCGCCAGCGGGTACATCTTCGAGGAGACCAGCTCCTCCACCCCGCCCATGATGGTGCTGGGGGCGCCGGAGCCGAGCTGGATGACCGTCAGCACCGGATAGATGTTGGCCGGGATATAGAGGATGACGCCGGCGAGCACGAGCGCCAGCGTCCGATTGAGACTGTCAGGCTTGCGTTCATGCACGCGCGCGCCGCAGCGCGGGCATCTTCCGTCATGCTCGGCCGGCACGCAGACGAGTTTGCAGTCCTCGCAACCGGCCGCACCGGCCCGGTATGCCAGCGGCGCCACGGCCGGCATCGGCGCATGGGTCTGGCCGCGCCGCTCGATCTCGTCCCACACCGCCTGCGGATCGAGCGCCAGCTCCGCCCACACGATGACAATGGTGAGAATTCCCAGCGCATAGACCGCGGGCCCGAGCTGGATCGTCACCAGATCGCCCAGCTTGGTGTAGGCCACGAACACGCCGAGCAGCAGCACCTCGAGCATCGCCCAGGTTCCCATGCGGCGGGAGATCAGGAAGATGCCACGCAGGTTGGGCGGAAGGGTTCGCATGCGCAGGCCGATCAGCACATAGATCGTGCCGGCGAACTTGATGAGCGGCGCCAGCGCCGTGGTGAAGGCCACGGCAATGGCCAGTGGCCATAGGCCATGGCGCACCAGCTCGGCAGGCCCCGAGAGCAGCGTGGTCTCGTGCACGATGCCGGCCGTCGAAACCTTCATCAGCATCGACAGCCACAGCACGGCGAACAGGACCAGCGAGGCGAAGGTGAGCGCCAGGCAATGGCCGGTCGGGTCGGCGCGCGTGGCGCGCAGCGGCGTGCCGCAGCGCTCGCATTCGGAACGCATGTTGGCCGTCATCGCCGGCACGATCTGGAACAGGCCGCAGCCCGGACATTCGCGGAGCTGGGGCTGCGTGACCAGCGGCCCGGCCTCGCGTCGCGCGGCGAAGGCCCGCAACATCGGCTACTGCAGAAGCGTGGCGATGCCGTCCGACAGTTCGCCCAGCGCATCGCTCATGGCGCGTGGGCACGGGCTTCGTGATCGAGAAGTTGCGCGCCGCCGTGCGGGTCGGCCGGTTGAACTGGATGGCGGCCTGCGCGAGCAGGATGACATTACCGGCCTTGTCGGCGTCGAAGCGCTGGATGTCGATGCCGACGGCGGCATAGGGATCGATCGTGATCGATCCGGCCTCGCTGTAGACCTGGCTGCCGGGCAGGCGCTGCGAGAGTTCGAGCACGATGGTGCGACCTATCATTCCGCCGACCGGCTCGCCCCACCAGGCGTTGGAGCGCACGTCGAGCTTGAAGTCCTCGGTCGAGCGGACGATCTCCTTGCGGTCGAGATAGCCCGGCAGGCCGATGTCGCGGATCTGCACGATGCGCGGGCCGCGCGACAGAACGGGACCGGGACGAACCGCCAGCGTGTAGAGGATGGGTTCCGGCGAGGAGCCGCAGGCCTGCAGCGCGGGCGCCGCAAGGATCGGAAGGCCAAAAAGACCGAAGCGGCGGCGGCCGAAGCGAGTGGAGATCATTCCTTGCCCGTGTTGGTGCGGCCCTTGATCAGGGCCTCGGGGTGACGCGACAGCAGGTCGGCCAAAGCGCGGATCGAGCGCGCGGCGTCGGTGATCTGGGGCAGCAGGCGTTCGATGTCGCGATGGAACTTCGACGTGTCGCCATAGCCCTTGTCGACGGAACCGATCAGCTTGTTCGCCTTGACGACCGCCTCCTGGAGCTGCGCGGCGATCTCGGGCAGGCGCTTCAGCGCCGGCGTTGCGTCCTTGTCGAGCTTGGCCGCGATGTCCTGCACGTCGATCATCGCCTTCTCCAGCGCCGCCAGTGTCGCCTTGATCTGCGGCCCGTTCACGGTCTGCTCGATGCCGGTGGCGGCGCCAAGCAGGCTGTTGCCGATCTTGTCGAAGTCGATGCGGTTGATCTTGCTCAAGAGCTCGCTGGCCGAAGCTGTGATGCTGTCGAAGCCGCCGATCTCGGCGGCCGGGATGACATAGTGGTCTCCGATTTTCTCGAGCTCGCCCCGGGCGGCATCCGGCACCACCTGCAGCGAGATGATCTTGGAGTTGCTGATCAGGCTTGGCGCCTGCAGCGTGGCGCGCAGTCCGCGATGGATCATCTCCTCGGCGATGTTGACCGGCTCGAGCCCCTGCGCCTTGGCGAGATTGCTGATGCGGCCGGCCTCGACGCGATAGTGGACGGGCGCCACGACGCGGTCCTGCTTGGGATCGTAGACCAGCCCGACACGGGTGACTTCGCCAATCTTGAGACCGTGAAATGTGACATCGGCCCCCTCGGTGACACCGGCGACCGAGCCAGGGAACATTGAAATCAGCTTGATCTGCTGGCCGAAGCCCGCCGATTTGGCCTCCTCGATGCTGGCGTAGAGCTTGAAACGATGATCGGCCTTGCTGATGGGGGCGGTCGAGTCGTGCGCGGTATCGAAGGCGATGCCACCCAGCAGGATGGCGCGCAGCGACTCCATCTGGATGCTGATGCCGTTCGCACCCAGCGAAACCGACAGGCCGGAGGCATTCCAGAAATTGCTGTCGTCGCGGACATAGCGGTCGAACGGTGCCCGCACGAAGGCATGGATGGCGACACGGCTGGCGAGATCGTGCAGGTCCCAGCCCAGAACCGTGCCGACCTCGATATCGCGGAAAAAGATCGGCGCGCCGAGGCTGATCGAACCCAGTCTGGCGGTATCGAGCCGGAACACCGTGCCCTTGACCGATGCCTGGAGGATCGGCGGATCCTCCTGGCCCACGAAGCTGCGCGTAGGCGTTCCCTTGTCGGTCGAGGGCCGCATGCCGATGTAGGAGCCGGACAGGATGGTTTCGAGGCCGGAGACGTTGCCGGCGAAGAGCTGCGGCTTCACCACCCAGAACGTCGTCTTGTCGGTGAGAAGCGGCTCGGCTTCCTTCACGGTCTCGATCGTCACCAGTACTTTTGAGAGGTCCGGCGGAATGGTGATCGACTTCACCGTGCCCATGACGACGTTGCGATACTTGAGCTGCGACTGGCCCGCCGTCAGGCCGGCGGCCGTGTCGAAGGCCACCGTGATGACGGGGCCGCGCTTGGAGAACGTGTCCCAGGCAAGCCAGGCGGCGATCAGCACGGTCAGGATGGGAACGATCCACACCAACGGGATGCGTCGTCGGTGGCGCACCGAGGCTGACGCAACCGGGCCACCCGCAACGGGCGGCCTCGCGGCGGATCCAGGCTGGGCTTGCTCGCTCATCGTTCCTCGTTCGCCCTCTGCGCGGGCGCTCAGCGCTCCCGGTCGTCGATGTCGCGGGCCAGGACTTCGCGCTTGCCGACATGGTTGGCGGAGCTGACGACGCCCTCGCGCTCCATGCGTTCGACGATGCGGGCGGCCCTGTTATAGCCGATCTGCAGATAGCGCTGGATGAAAGAAGTGCTGCATTTGCGCTCGCGGGCGACCAGGGCGATCGCCTGATCGTAGAGCTGGTCGCTCTCGCCTTCCTCGCCGTCGCCCGGCAGGCCGGAGCCCTCGGCCTCGGACTCGGGATCGTCGGTGACGGAATCGATATAGGCCGGTGCGCCCTGGGCGCGCAGATGGCGGACCACCTCCTCGACCTCGCCGTCGCTCACGAACGGGCCGTGCACGCGGGCGATCTTGCCGCCGCCGGCCATGTACAGCATGTCGCCCTGGCCCAGCAGCTGCTCGCCGCCCTGCTCGCCCAGGATGGTGCGGCTGTCGATCTTGGAAGTGACCTGGAAGGAGATGCGGGTCGGGAAGTTGGCCTTGATGGTGCCGGTGATGACGTCGACCGACGGGCGCTGCGTGGCCATCACGACATGGATGCCGGCGGCGCGCGCCATCTGGGCGAGGCGCTGCACAGTGGCCTCGATTTCCTTGCCGGCGACCAGCATGAGGTCGGCCATCTCGTCGATGATCACGACGATGAAGGGCAGCGGCCGGAGGTCCATCTCCTCGTCTTCGAAGGTGGGCTTGCGCGTCTCGGGATCGATGCCGGTCTGAACCTTGCGGGTCAACACGCCGCCCTTGCGCGCGGTCTCGAGGAGCTTCTCGTTGTAGCCCGCGATGTTGCGCACCGCGACCGCGCTCATGGCGCGATAGCGGTCTTCCATCTCGCGCACGACCCACTTCAGCGCCACGATCGCCTTGCGCGGCTCGGTGACGACGGGCGTCAGAAGATGCGGGATGTCCTGGTAGACGCTGAGTTCCAGCATCTTCGGATCGATCATGATGAAGCGGCACTGGTTCGGCGTCAGCCGGTACAGCAGCGACAGGATCATGGTGTTGACCGCCACCGACTTGCCCGAGCCGGTGGTGCCGCCGATCAGCAGATGCGGCATGCGCGCGAGGTCGGCGATCACCGGATCGCCGCCGATGTCCTTGCCCAGCGCCAGCGGCAGGGCGAGGCGGCCGTCCTCGTAGTGCTTGGTCGAGAGAAGCTCGCGCAGGAACACCGTCTCGCGCTTGGCATTCGGCAACTCGATGCCGATGACGTTGCGCCCCGGCACGGTGGCGACTCGCGCCGACACCGCGCTCATCGAGCGGGCAATGTCGTCGGCAAGGCCGATGACGCGGCTCGACTTGGTGCCTGGCGCCGGCTCGAGTTCGTAGAGCGTCACGACCGGACCCGGCCGCACCTTGACGATCTGGCCCTTCACGCCGAAATCGTCGAGCACCGTTTCGAGCAGGCGCGCATTCTGCTCCAGCGCCTCTTCGTCGATCTTGGGCTGGGCGTTGACCCGCGAAGGCAGCGACAGGATGTCGAGCGGCGGCAGCTTGTACTCCCCGGCCCTGAGGTCGAGTTCGCGCTGGCCGGCCTTGGCGGCCCGCTTGCCCTGCGCCACGGCCGTCTTGCGCGGCACGATCTTCACGGCCGGCTGGGCCGCCACGACCGCGGGCTGATCGAGATCGAGGGCATTGTCGGGCGTGAAGGGATTCTCGTCGGCCTGCTCGTCGATCTCTTCCTCGACCACCGCCGGCGGCGAAGACGGTGGCGGCGCGACGGCATGCGGCGGCGCCTCGAATTCCTCGTCGGCGACGGGCTGCCGGTATTGCTGCGGCGAAGGCGCGGCCTCGTGGCCACCGAAGCCCGGCTCGATGCGCTCTGCGGCGGGCGCGGAGGCCGACGCCGAGCGGCGCATGAAGGGCTCGATACGCAGGCCCCCGGTGAGGCGGCTGAGGAAGGTACGCTCCTGGGCGCGCGCCGGCGCGGCTTCGTCCAGAACCGGCGAATGCATCCTCAAGCCGTCGGGCGCAGCCGGGATGTCGTCGGCCGGACGCTCGATCGGCGCATAGGGCGCGTCGACCATCAGCGACTCGCGCGCCGGCATCGCCGTGCCTTCCTCGGGGATCTGCTCATAGCGGTTCTCGAAGCGCGCCGGATCGTACTGGCTGGCGTCGATCTCGCCCGGAATCTCGGCGTAGCCGATATGCGGCGCCGGCGGCTCGTTCTCTTCCTCGAGGTTCTGCGGCTTGCCGCGCCACAGGCCGATGGCCGCCCGCACGCCCAACACGGTCCACAGGAAGGGCGCCCGCAGGATGCGGAAGATCAACGGCAGGTCGGTGCGGTTCATGCCGAGCGCCGGCGCCATCGCGATGAAGGCGAGGGCAGCGCACACAGGCTCGATCAGGGTGAGCGCACCGCCGCTCGAATGGGTCAGCACCAGCTCGCGGAAGCGGCCGACCAGGGCGAGACCGACCAGGCCGCCCGGCCCGGCATGCGTCGCCGCGCCGCCGACGTCGCCGAGGCCGACGCAGGCCACGCTCATCATCAGAAGCGCCAGAAGCAGCAGCGACAGGCGCAGCCCGAAGAAGCCGAGATGGTGCGTGCGCACCATGCGGACGCCCCAGGTGATGAAGGCGACCGGTGCCAGGATGATGGCCAGGCCGAAGGTCTGCAGCAGCAGGTCCGAGATGTAGGCGCCCGGCAGGCCGAGCAGGTTGTTCGGCGCGCGCGCCGTGGCGTGATTGAGCGAGGGATCGCCGGGGCTGTAGGTGAACAGCGCCATCATCAGCATCAGGCCGAAACCCGCCGTCGCGACACCCACGATCTCCATCATGCGGCGACGCAGGAAATCGCGCCCGCCTTCCGGCAGGATGGAAGTCCGGGGCTGCAACGCTGACGAAAGGCTCAGCATGGCCATGCGCGCAAACGCTCCCTAAAGGACGGCCGCGAGGCGCTGGAGCCCCTCGCGCGTGGTCTTCTCGTCATGCACCAGCGCCACGCGGATGTAGCGATGGGAGGTGTTGATGCCGTTGGTCTCGCGGCAGGCATAGGCGCCTGGCAGGACCTTGACGTGGGCCTCGCCCCAGAGCTTGCGCGTCGCTTCCTCGCCGTTGCCGACGTCGAGCCAGAGGAAGAAGCCGCCGCCCGGCGTGTAGTAGGAAAAGCGGTTGTGAAGGATCTGTTCGGCGACGCGGAAGTTCTTCGCGTACCATTCGCGCGTCTGCACCGGATGCGTCTCCTCGCGCCACAGCGCGGCCGACGCCTTCTGGACGGCGAACGGAATCTGCGGGCCGCCGTAGCTGCGCCAGCGCAACACCATCGCCACGAGCCTGGGATCGCCGGCCATGAAGCCCGAGCGCAGGCCGGCAGCGTTGGAACGCTTCGACAGCGAATGGAAGACCACCAGATTGCGGAACGGGTCCTTGCCCGCGGTCTCGTCGATCTCGAGCGCCGCTTCGAGGGCCCCCGGCGGCGGTGCGCCGGTGTAGATCTCGGCGTAGCACTCGTCGACGGCCAGCACCGTGTCGTACTTGCGGCAGAGACGCAGCAGGTTCTTGAGATAGTCCTTGCTGGCGATGGCACCCTGCGGATTGGCCGGCGAGCAGAGATAGACGACCGACATCCGCCGCCAGGTCGCCTCGTCGACGCTCTCATAGTCCGGCAGGAAGCCGTTGGAGGCCTCGGCGTTGACCAGCAGCGGCTCGCCGCCCGACAGGACCGCGCCGCCGAGATAGGCCTGGTAGAACGGGTTGGGCAACGCGACGATCGGCTTGGCCCCGCCCTTCTCCTGCGGCGTCGCCACCGTCGAGATGACGTAGACGCCTTCCTTGCTGCCCGCCGTCGGATGGACGTGGATGTTCGGATCGAGCAAGCCCTGGGGCAGCTTGTAGCGTCGCGTCAGCCATTCGCAGATCGCGAGATTGAGATCGGGCAGGCCCTGGTTCGGCGGATAGCGGTTCCAGCCGTCGACCTCGTCGATCACGATCTGGCGGGCGAAGGCCGGCATCGCGCCCTGCGGCTCGCCGACCGACATGTTGATCATCGACAGGTGCGCGGGCGGCGTAATCGGGGCGATGAGCGAGTTCAGCCGCGCGAATGGAAAGTCGGTCAGCGTCTCGGTCAGGCGCGGATTGAGCATTCTCGTATCCAATGGGCCAGAACCGGCCCCAATAAAGCAACGGTGCTGACCCGACTTGGCCAGCCTATCGCCATATTCTATGGAACAAATTTGCCAATCACAACAATGGAATAGGCTTGTTTCTTCATACAATGGAAGGGGTTGGGACCCCTTCCCCGCCAAGCCACTAGCGCTAGTCGGCCGCCCGCTGCCTCACTGGACGCGCTCGCCGTGGAGCGCCGTGTCGAGCCCCTCGACCTCTTCGTCCTGAGTGACCCTGAGTCCGATTGCGACATCGAGGATCTTGAGAATGATCCAGGTCGCCACGGCGCAGAAGACGCCGATCACGACGACGCCGTAGAGCTGGGTCAGGATCTGGCCGGCATGGCCGTCGACCAGCCCGACCGGCTGGCCCTTGGCCACGTCGTTGATAGCGCGGGTCGCGAAGACACCGACCAGGATCGATCCCACGATGCCGCCGACGCCGTGGACGCCGAACGCATCCAGCGAATCGTCGTAGCCGAGCTTGTTCTTGAGCACGATCGAAGCCCAGTAGCAGACCGCGCCCGCGATGACGCCGATCACCATCGCCGCCCACGGCTCCACATAGCCCGCGGCCGGCGTGATCATGCCGAGGCCGGCGACCGCGCCGGTGAGGATGCCCAGGACCGACGGCTTGCCGCGGGCTGCCCATTCTATGACCATCCAGACCAAAGCGGCGACGGACGCGGCGATGTGGGTGTTCAGCATCGCGCTGCCGGCCAGTTCGCCCGAGGCCAGTGCCGAGCCGGCATTGAAGCCGAACCAGCCGACCCACAGCAGCGACGTGCCGATCAGGGTGAGCACCAGATTGTGCGGCGCCATGTATTCCTGGCCGTAACCGTGCCGCTTGCCGATCACGACGCAGCAGACCAGCGCCGCGATACCCGCATTGAGATGGACGACGAGGCCGCCGGCGAAGTCGAGCACGCCGGCAGCCCCCAGAAAGCCGCCGCCCCATACCCAGTGGGCCACCGGGACGTAGACGAACAGCACCCACAGCGCCATGAACCACATCATCGCCGAGAATTTCATGCGCTCGGCGAAGGCGCCCGCGATGATCGCCGGCGTGATGACGGCGAAGGTCGCCTGGTACATCAGGAAGACGTTCTCCGGCACCGTCTTGGCGAGATCATGGGTACTTCCCAGCAGGCCATTGCCGAAGGCGCGGGACAGCGAGCCGATCGCGCCGTTGAGAGCGCCGCCGTCGGTGAAGGCCAGCGAATAGCCGACGGCGAACCACAGGACGGTCACGAGCGCCGCGACGGCGAAGGCCTGGACCGCTGTCGCCAGCACGTTCTTCTTGCGGACCATGCCGGCATAGAAAAGCGCCAGGCCCGGAATGTTCATCATCAGGACCAGAACGGTGGCCATCAGCAGCCACGCCGTGTCCCCGGTATCGATCTGCGGCTTGTCGGCGGCCCAGACGACCGGGGCGAACATCATCGGGCACGCCAAAAACACGCCGAAGCGCAGGATCGTCCTGTTCATTTCATCCCCCGTGTCTTGTCTTGCTTGCTTGCCGTTCAGTCTTGCTCTTGTCGTTCCTCGAAGGGCCCAGCCACCTCAGAGGGCGTTGGAGCCGGATTCGCCGGTGCGGATGCGCACGGCCTGCTCGACCGGCGTGACGAAGATCTTGCCGTCGCCGATCTTGCCGGTGTGGGCGGCCTTCTGGATCGCCTCGACCGCGCGCTCGACCTGGTTGTCGTCGACCACGATCTCGATCTTCACCTTGGGCAGGAAGCTCACGAGATATTCGGCGCCGCGATAGATCTCGGTCTGGCCCTTCTGGCGGCCGAACCCCTTGACCTCGCTCACCGTCAGACCCGACACGCCGACGCCGGTCAGCGCGTCCCGCACCTCGTCCAGCTTGAACGGTTTGATGATGGCGGACACGAGCTTCATCTTGTTCCCCTCTGCCTTTTCGGCGTTCGCCGACAGACTGGCGTCTGCCGTTCGCGGCGTCAAACGCCGGACAGAAAAAGGCCCGGCGAGAGACTCGCCGGGCCCAAGGGTCCGCCGCGACACGGAGCGGCGGATGAGAGGGAACCAGGAGGAGAGGGGTTCCCGATCTCGAGGAGAGACAGTCCTAGTGGATCGTCTCGCCGTGCAGGTTGATGTCGAGGCCTTCGACCTCTTCCTCGGTCGTCACGCGCAGCCCGATCAGGGCATCGACGATCTTGAGGATGATGAACGTGGCGACCGCGCACCAGGCGACGACGACCAGCGTGCCCCAGAGCTGGGTCAGGACCTGGCCGGCGTTGCCGTCGATCAGGCCCTTCTTGCCCTCGCCGCCGATCACCTCGACAGCGAACACACCCGTCAGGATGGCGCCGACGAAGCCGCCGATGCCATGCACGCCGAACGCGTCGAGCGAGTCGTCATAGCCCATCGCCTTCTTGAGGCCGGTAGCGCCCCAGAAGCAGACCAGGCCGGCCACGATTCCGATGGCCAGCGAGCCCATCGGGGTCACGAAGCCTGAAGCCGGGGTGATGGCGACGAGGCCGGCGACAGCACCCGAGATGATGCCGAGGACCGACGGCTTGCCGCGCGTCACCCACTCCGCGAACATCCAGGCCATGGCCGCCGCGGCCGAGGCGAACTGCGTCACCGCCATCGCCATGCCGGCGTTGGGGCTCGCGCCGACCGCTGAGCCGGCGTTGAAGCCGAACCAGCCCACCCACAGGAGGGCGGCGCCGATCACCGAGTAGACCAGGTTGAACGGCGCCATGTTCTCGGTGCCGAAGCCCTTGCGCTTGCCGATCACCAGCGCGCAGACGAGGCCCGCGACGCCGGCGTTGATGTGAACCACGGTGCCGCCCGCGAAATCGAGGACGCCCCAGTCGCCGAGGAAGCCGCCGCCCCACACCCAGTGGGCGACCGGCGCGTAGACGATCAGCGACCACAGGGCCATGAACCACATCATCGCCGAGAACTTCATGCGCTCGGCGAAGGCACCGGCGATCAGGGCCGGCGTGATGATGGCGAAGGTGAGCTGGAAGCACATGAAGACGGTCTCGGGGATCGTCTTGGCGAGGTCATGCACGCTGTCCAGCGCGAGGCCCGACATGAAGATGCGGCTCAGGCCGCCGACGACCGTGCTGCCGGGCGTGAAGGCCAGGCTGTAGCCGACGATCAGCCAGAGCACGGAGATCATGCAGGTGATGGCGAAGCTCTGCATCACCGTCGACAGCACGTTCTTCTTGCGCACCATGCCGCCGTAGAACAGCGCCAGGCCCGGAATCGTCATCATCAGGACAAGCGCGGTCGAGATCAGCATCCATGCCGTGTCGCCGGTATCGAGCTTCGGCGCCGCCGCCGGAGCCGGCGTCGCGGCGGCCTGGGCCAGCGCAAGCGCCGGCAGGAGCAGCACTGCGGCCGCCCCCGCGCCGGCAAGCACCGAGTTGGTCTTGAACTTCATCATGGTCCCCTGGTTCTTGAGTTGATTGCGTTGCCTAGGATCAGAGCGCTTCGCTGCCGGACTCACCGGTGCGGATGCGGATCGCCTGCTCGACCGGCACGACGAAGACCTTGCCGTCGCCGATCTTGCCGGTGCCCGCCGCCTTGCGGATGGTCTCGACCGCCCGTTCGACCATGCCGTCGTCGATGACGACCTCGATCTTCACTTTCGGCAGGAAACTCACGGCGTACTCGGCGCCGCGATAGATCTCGGTCTGGCCCTTCTGCCGGCCGAACCCCTTCACTTCACTTACGGTCAGTCCCTGGATGCCGAGCGAGGTCAGGGCGTCCCTGACTTCGTCCAGCTTGAAGGGCTTGAAGATTGCCACGATCATTTTCATTTGCGCCTGTCCTCCACCGGGCGGCACCCCCGCCCCCAAAGTTCAAATCAGCGCGAGCAAGTGTCGTGCCAAACGCGCTGTGAAATAGCGGCGCGCGATTGGCATGCGGCTTGCAGGGATTGGGGCGGAAACAAGTCAAAAGTATTTTGGGGTGGTCATGTTGTTCAAAAAATCCGCTGTTCTGGCGTCTGCGCTGATCACAATGTGCGCAGCCAGCGTTGCCCAAGCACAGGGCACGCCAAACCCGCAGACCGTGGAAGTCACGCCGACCCCGCAAGTGGCGCAGGGCACGCCCGATCCGGCGACCTCGGCTCCCCCGGAGAAGGAGAGCTGGAAGGCCCCGTGGGGCGGCACGTTCACCGCCGGCTTCGCCGTCCTGAACGACTACTCCTATCGCGGTATCTCCCAGACCCAGCGCCAG
>LNFM01005013.1_pt1 | contig 23501 bp, 20 predicted proteins | sample 596031 | NCBI WGS metagenome assembly LNFM01 (sample SAMN04254537, study PRJNA301005) | activated carbon metagenome | isolation source: dual media filters at the Ann Arbor, Michigan drinking water treatment plant | place: USA: Ann Arbor | reverse complement strand
CGAAGGCCACGCTAGGAGGCGCCCCTGGCCCACTGCCGATATTGCGGCGGCGACGGACCCAAAACGGTCTTGAGGGGGCAGCGGACGTCGTAGGGCGGGGCGTCGCGCAAGTGGTCGCCCTTCACCCTCGGGTCAGTACCCGAGAGCATACACCAACCCTCTCTCGTTCGTGAAGACGAACGGGAGAGGGAGAAAAGGGCGCAATCGGCGACGTCGCCTACCGCCTGATCCGCAAGCCCACACGCACCTCATCCGCATCGTAGTCGCCGGTGACGGAATTCGTGCGCAGTGACGTGTGCTGGTAGCGGCCGAACAACACTGCTTCCGGTCCGAGATAGTATTCGAGGCCCAGCCCCAGCTCGGTCAGGTTCTCGTTGACCACGATCCCCTCGTACGTCGTCGCCGAGAACCCGGCGCTCGCCGTGCCGATCAGCGGCCGCAGGAACGCGTGTCGCAACTCGGCTTGCGCGCGCCGCGTGAAACCGCCCGACGATTGCAGCGAACTCGTCTCGATCACGTCCGTGCTGCCGCGCAGCAGCAGCGCCGAGAACGCATTGATGCGCCAGGCGAGGTTCGCATCGACCACCATCCCGTCGATCGGCGCCAACCGCGTGTCGAGGGGCGACTGTCGTCCGTAACCGATGCTCACCTCGCCGCGCAGCACCTGGCTCGTGTTACCGAAGCCGACGCCGGCCCGGTAGCGCTCGCCGTCGGAATCCCGCTTGATGCCGTCGGTGAGCGAAGCCGCCTCGAACCGCCGCTGATTGAGACCCACTTCGGCAAAAGCCTGTAGCGTCGGCTTGAACGTCCACGACAACCGTATCGCCTCCTCGGTCGCCTGCAGGTTGCGGTCGCGGTTGCTCTGCGGATTGCCGCTGCCGTCGATAGCGGTGGGGTCCTCGTAGATCCGTTGCTGTGCGACGCCGCGCAACTGTATCGCCAGCCGATTGAACCGATGATCGAGCTGTAGCCGCGCCTCGTCGGTCGAGATGTCCGCGCGCGACGTTCCCCTAAGCCGGCTCTCCAGCGTTCCGCGCACTTCCTGCGCCACATCCCGCCGAACTCCGCCCGCGATCTGCGTTGCCCGGCTGACGTCGAGCCTGCCGCGTGCTTCGAGCGAGTAGGCGCGGTCGCCCTCCTTCGGGTTCTCGTCGAAGAACGTCAGACCGCTGGTCGCCCGAAACTCCAGTGCATGCGTTCGCCAATTGGAGACCGCACGAAGCGTGGGCCGCAACTCGAGCGCCTGATCCGGACGCGCCGGCTTGCTGCGAAACAGGTTGGACACCCGGGCAGCGCCGATGTCTGCCTGTGGAAAAACCGTGAACGATCCGAGCCGGATACCGCGCGGTTCCCAGGGCTCGAAGCGATAGAGATAGAACGGCCGGCGATCTTCGGAGGCCGCGAGTTCGACGCCGAAAGCCTGGGGATCGTGCCCCGCAGGCGGCCGTTGGAAAGCATCGGCATCTTCGGGCAGTCGCGAATCCCACTGCACCGGATCTTGCCCATCGGGATTCCGGTAGACCTCTGGCTCGTCCATCATGCCATCGGTGATCGGTTCGGGTTCGAGCAGCGCTTCCGTTTCTCCATCGCGCACGGCAGGACGCACGCCAGATGGCGCACCGTTGGCATCCGGGTCTTGATCCCCGACCGGCGCATCCTCACGCGGCAAGTCTGCCGCAGTGGTAGACCGCATCCGTGCAGGCGGCGCCGGATCGGCTTCAACCGGCGGCGTAACAACTCGCGTCGGTGGCGGCGTCCGCGGCTTCACTTTCGGAAGCGGCGCTGCATCTTCGCGTAAGGCTGGCCGCAGATTCTGCGCATCTGCTGCGCAAGGCATGACGACAGCCCCGCCCGCCGTGACAACGGCTGCGCCCAGCACGAGCCGGATGGCAGTGAGCTGACCTCGCAAGTGACGCGCTCCGTAGCAGTCGGATCGAAAAAACGGCTTTGTGCACGCGCGACGTTGCAATCCTCGACGCTAAGTGAAGCCGGTTAACGAGCGGTTCATATCGATGCCACCAGCGGTTGCTACCTCACGTTCGAGCGTCTATTCGTTGTCGAGTTGTACGCGACGCGCTCGCCCGTGTGTTCAGGCGAAGCTCGCGACTGAGATCAGAAGTGAACACGAGCGATCAGGTGTGGAAGAGCTCATGGCCGTCTCGTCAGCCGCAGCAGACCGCAAGCCACGCCTCAAAGCCATCCGCGGCGGCAAGGGCACCTCCGCATCCGCCAGTGTCGCCTCGGCCCTCCGCACCCTCGAGGTCGAGACGGACGGCATGCGCGCCCTCGCCGACGCCGTCTCGGGCCCCCTGGCAGAACCGTTTTCTGCCGCCGTAGAGGCGCTGAAGAACGCACGCGGCCGCGTCATCGTGACCGGCATCGGCAAATCGGGCCATGTCGGCCAGAAGTTGGCGGCCACCTTCGCATCGACCGGCACACCGGCTTTCTTCGTGCATCCCAGCGAAGCAAGCCACGGCGATCTCGGCATGATCATGCGGGACGATGTGATCCTCGCCCTGTCCTGGTCGGGCGAGACGGTCGAATTGAAGAACATCCTGACGTTCTCGCGCCGCTTTGCCGTGCCGCTGATCGCGATCACCTCGCGACGCGATTCGGCTCTTGGCCGCGCCGCCGACGTCGTACTGGAATTGCCGCGCATCAAGGAGGCCTGCCCCCACGGCCTGGCCCCTACGACCTCGACGACGATCCAGCTCGCGATCGGAGACGCCTTGGCGATCGCACTGCTCGAAGTGAAGGGCTTCACCGCTCACGATTTCAAGGATTTCCACCCCGGCGGCTCGCTCGGATCACAATTGAAGTTCGTAGCGGATGTGATGCACCCGGCAGACCGGCTCCCGCTCGCCGACGAATCGACGTTGATGTCCGATGCCATCCTGATCATGACGCAGCGCTCGTTCGGCTGTCTCGGCGTGGTCGATCAGAAGGGCCGCCTCGTTGGCATCATCACCGACGGCGACTTGCGGCGTCACATGAACCGCAATCTCATGGCGACGCGCGTCGGCGACATCATGACTCGGAAGCCGAAGACCATCAAACCGGGCATCATGGCATCGGCCGCGATCGAAGTGCTCAACAGCTCGCGCATCACCGCGCTGTTCGTCGTCGACAAAGGCAAGCCCGTCGGCATCATCCACGTCCACGACTTGCTGCGGACCGGAGTGGTTTGAGAGGGAAGTCAGTGCCTTGCACGTGAAGACTGCAAAAACCTGACAGCCGTTCCGGCACGTGTTGCCGGAAACCAGATCGATGAGATCGGACCCATCACCCCGTAGCGACGACTCGTGGTGATTTGCGCGGTTCGACTTCCGTTTCGCTGCCGACGCCGGGATTGTCGGCAGCACCGGGCACGATGAACATGCCGGGATCGAGCGGCTTCTTGCCCTGCACAGCACTATCTGCAGCCGGCTTGACCTCGACCACATTGGCTTGGCCAGTCCTTGCAGCGCCTTCCTTTCGAGAACCGAGCGCCGCGCCGCTGACGACCTCCACGCTGCTGGTTCGATCGGCACCGTCTTGGCGAGCTGTCGCGGCCGGCCTCTTGCTGTCCTCGGCTTCGACACGCACCGCACGCGGCTGAGCCTCGGTCCGGCGACTGGGCACCGTGGCAGGAACCACGTCCTCCGCTTGTCGCGACGGCGCAGTCGTTACCCGTTTGGGCGCCACATCTACTTCCGTCTTTGCGGCTTCCGGCACCGGCGCCCCGAGCCTGACCAATTCGTCGAGCTTCGCCGCCAGCAGATCGGTGTCCGCCGCGTCGAGCGCATCGGCCGGAACGCGCCACTGGAATACGTCGAACGCCCCCGTGACCGGAGACACCGGCGACCACTTGTCCGACACCACACCGTCGGCGACCCATGCCGGATCACGCGGCGCATGCACCGCCCGCGCCAGCCACTCGCGAACACGGCCCTTGTCGGCCCCGTCTTCGCCTTCGATCCGCGCCATCAACATGCAGACGCGCTGCGTGAGCCGCGACGCGTCGAGCGCTTCGAGCACACCGCGCGCGAGCGGCCAGTCCTTCGCCTCGATCGCGGCCGTCGCGATCGCCACCGGCGTCTCGATCGAATGCGGATTGAGCTGGGCGAGCTTCTTGACCCGCGTCAGACGATCGGTCGGGCTGTCACCGATGCGCGCGTGCGCATAGATGAGCGCCAGTTCCGGATGAGCACTGCGCCGCCATGCCCGCTCGAGGATCTTCGCCGCGCGCTTGGTGTGACCGCGGGCCGCGAGCATCCGCCCCGCCAGCACTGCCGCAGGTACGAGATCGTGCGCCAGATGATGCGCGTCGACGGCGAGATTCATCGCCCGGTTCGGATCGCTCTCTTCCAGAGCCTGCGCCCGCGCCGTCATCAGAACAGCACGACGGCGATCGAGCCCGGGCTTCTCGTGATGCCCATGCTTCTTCGAAATCGTCAGGGTCTGCAGCGCACCGGCCCAGTCGCTCTCCTTGCACTGCAGGTCGAATAGCGCATCGACAGCCCACGACAATCGCGGGTTGAGCTCGACCGACCGCTCCGCGAATTGCCGCGCGGCCTCGCGCTCGCCTTCCCGCTCCGCTTCCAGGAACAACCCGCGCAAGCCCAACTGCTCGGTCTCGGACTGGCCGAGCATCGCCTCGAACATCCGCCGCGCCGTCGCACGGTCGCCCGATAGCTGCGCCGCCTGAGCGCGCAGAAGATGGGTCAGCGGCTCGTTCGGCAACGCCTTGCGCGCCTGGACCGCATAACGGGTCGCCGTATCCCTGTCGCCCGCCCCGATCGCGATCATCCCGCCCGACAGCGCTTCTAGACCACGCATCTGCCGGCGCCGGTTGAAGAACATCCCGATCGATGCGGGACTGCGCCACAACGCGGTCACGATCGACCATGTAAGGATCGCCAGACCGATCACGAAGGCCAGCATCACGACCGCGCGGAACACGCTGGTCTCGATCTCGTGACCCTGCCAGTTGATGATGAGGCTGCCCGGTCTGTCCGCGAGCCATGAGAGCCCGCTGGCAGCGACCGCGATACCGATCAGGAAAACGACAAGACGCACCATCGCCCGTCAGCCTTTCTTGCCAGCTTGACCCTGGGCGCCGAGCGACGCCTTCAACTCCTGCTCGACGGCCGAGATCGCGCGCTCGACTGCTGCGCGACCTTCCACCTTTTCGAGCCACGCCTTGGCCGGCGCACGCGCCTTCGCCGAAAGTTTGCCTGCCTCGGCGACGACTTCGAAAAGCCGTCCCGCCTTGAGGCCCTGCTCCATCCGCGCCACCGTACTTTCGACGGATTTGTCGTCGGCCACCGGCTCTATCTTCCGAATGCGAACGACCGATTTTGCAGATGCGATCAGCTTGTCCGTCCAGTGCGCCTCGGCCGGCTGGCTATCGGCGTCGATGATCGCGAACGCGACCGCCTTGAATTCGCGCTCCAGCTCTCCGAGCGAAGGAACGCCCCGCTCACGATAGCGCTCCAGTACGGTGAGATCGATCTTGGGTCCGGCCACACGGCGAACTTCCGCGAGTTCCGGCCCGAACCCGACGCCACGCTCGATCGTGCGCTTCAAGTTTCCCAGTTCCAGCGCCGTGACGATCCGCTCGACGTTCTGCCGCCGGTCGTCTTCGTTGCGAACCACACCCTGCACGTTCTGCTCGAGGGCCGACAGTTTCGATGTCAGCGGCGATATCGCGGTGGAGACATCGGCGGCACGCGCGAGGTTCTGCATCTCGCGGCCGATCTCGGCCTTGAGCGCCGTCGTCGCCTCACGCAGACCGGTCATCCCAACCTCGATCCGGTCGCTTTGCGCCTTCAGACCGTCGACGCGCTGCGTGATCTGCGCGGCATCGTTCTTGACACTCGCCAACTCACGATCCAGCCGCTGCGTACCAGCCCTTGCTGCCTGCGCAGCATCGTTGGACTGAGACAGACGGCTATCCACCTCCTGCGTCACGGCTTTGCGCAATTGGGTGACCTGAGTCGCCATCCCCGACTCGAGATCGCTCAGCTTGCCCGCAATCGCAGCCAGCTGCGGAATGCGCCCCTTCTGCGGATCGGCAAGTGCCGCCGCCGCCAGCGTGGACAGTGTCTCTTCCAGCTTTGCGAGCTTCTCCGCGTCTGCCCCGCCGGCGGGAACCGCCCCGAGTTTTTCGCCGAGCGACTTCGCCTCACCGGCAAGCTGCTCCTGCTGCGCCTCGATGGACTTCGCCACACGCTCGGTATCGGCCAGCCGCTTCTCCGCGGTCGCCAACCGTTCAACGAGCTCAGGTGCGGGCGGACGCGCTGCCGCCAGCTCCAACGACTTCAAACGCGCTTCGAGCGCTTGCGATTGAGCATTCTGATCGGCCGTCCCAGCGCCGTTTTTCGGCAGCAGCGCATCCGCACCGAGTAAGGCGAACAGACCGCCGGCAAGACCGGCGACGAGATGGGTCGCAGCGCCGCGAAGTCCTCCCCCGGAGGAAGCGGGCCTCGCGACAGGTGGAACACTCTTTTCAGCAGTGTCAGCCGCACCCGAAGCCGGCGACGGCTTCGACGAACCGCTGACGCCGGAATTAGTGGCAGTCGGTACGGCCCCCGCAGCACTGCCGGCAGACGCCGCAGTCTGCGCTTTTGGATCCTTAGACTTGGCAGCGTCAGCGGTCTCACCGGCAGACGGCGTTCCCGCCGCCTTCGCAGCAGCGGCAGCAACCGTCGACGCTGCTTTGGCAGCCTGCGCCGGATCCTTGATGTCGACCTCGGTCGGCTTCAGATCGATCAGCGCCGACGGCTTCTTCTGCGCGTCGGGCCCTGGCTTGGCGCCGCCCTTACCCGAAGTGTCGTTGTTGCTCGCCATGGAACTCGTATTCTCCGGAAACAACAGCATCCGCCGGTACGCCGACGCCGTGAATAGCAGACAGAGTGGTTGAAACTTCCTCTATTCCGGCTCCGCCTACCCCTTGATTATGGCAAATTCGACACACCTCGGGCAACTAATGTGAGTAGTGCTTTCAGGCTGGGTACATTTGGCACGGAACTTGGCGGTCGACCAAGAATATCTAACGCCCTCGCTATGTCTGCAGAAAGACAGAAGTGCATTGTCTGCTGCAGCTTACCGCTCAGCCCGCACCCCAGCATCAGCCGCGCATACGTCCGTGCCGTCTGCGCCGACAACAACAGAACACCGTCCACCTCACCCGCATTGAACCGCGCGACGATGGGCGCACCCAGCCGCTCCGCGGTAGCGACCGAATAGACCACCGGCTCCTGCACGTGAAACCCGAGATGCCGCAACTCGCCGCCGACATCGACGGCCTTGCGCTCACCAGCGAGATAGATCAGCGACCCCGCGTTGACGTCGGCATGTTCGGCGACGAACCCGACGAGCGCGCGCGCATCGCGTGGCCCTTGCAGCACCTGCTCGAAACCGAGCGCCTGAGCCGTTCCGGCCGTACCCGGCCCGACGGTGTAGATCGGCAGGCTGACGGCAGCCGAAAGGAGCGGGCTCTGCGCCAGAGCCCTCACCCCGTTGCGGCTCGTCGCGATTAGCGCCTGCGCCTCCAGGAAATCGACCTCTTGGGGATCGAGTTCGTGGAATACCGGCCGCAGCAGCGGCTCGACGAACACCTCGTGTCCCATACCGATCAGCTGCGCCTTCAGAGCCGTTGCATCCGGCTCCGGCCGTGTAACCAGCAGCCTCATGAAACGAGCCTTCGCATGAAATCCGGCCCTGCCATTTCGATCAGCCTCTCCGCGCAGGCGTCGCCGCATAGAGCCGCTTGCGTGAGTGGCCCGGAACCGCTCGACGCATGGCTGTCCGAGCCATCCGGCAGCAGAAGTTCGCCGGTGAACCGTAACTCACCCGCGTCGATCGTTGCGAGCCCCGCAATAGGTGTGCGGCACGACCCATCGAGCCGCCCGAGAAAGGCACGTTCTGCCGTGAGGCAGATCGCGGTCGGCCGATGATCGAGCGTCGCCACGAGATCGCGCGTGACCGCATCGTCCGCGTGGATCTCTACCGCGATCGCAGCCTGCGCTACGGCCGGCAGCATCTCGTAGACCGGCACGACGCGCGTGATCCGCTCTGCCTGACCGAGCCTCTTCAGTCCTGCCGTTGCGAGAAATGTCGCGTCCGCTACGCCTGCTTCGAGTTTGGCGAGCCGCGTCTGAACGTTCCCGCGAAAACCAACCACCTGCAGATCTGGCCGCGCCCGCTTCACCTGCGCCTGCCGCCGCAAAGACGAGGTGCCGACCACCGCACCGGACGGCATTTCCGCGAGGCTGGCGTATTTCAAGCTGATGAACGCGTCCCGCACATCCTCGCGCTCCAGCACTGCGCCGATAGCGAGCCCGTCTGGTAGTTTCGTCGACATATCCTTCGCAGAATGTACGGCCAAGTCGATCGCCCGCGAACTCAGCGCGTCCTCGATCTCCTTCGTGAACAGCCCCTTCCCCCCGAGCTCGGACAATGGCCGGTCGAGAATCTGATCACCCGCCGTCTTGATGATACGGATCGAGAACCGCTCTTCGGGCAGCCCGTGTGCGGCCATCAGCAGCGCCCGCACCTGATGCGCCTGCGCCAGCGCCAGCGGCGACCCCCGCGTCCCGATCCGAACCGTACTCACCTGCAAGCCCTTCGTCCTCAATGCCGTCAGCCTGATATGCGCCGACCGGCACATCAATGCAATTCTCTATGGAGCGTCCGGCATCAGCCGATGGAAGGTGTGTAATTCCGCAAGCTGGTGCTATGGGTGGCCGCGAGAAAACACCGCCAGCCGCGATCCACAAGCGATCCAGAACCTCCGAACCATCGACGTGCCATCCGACAACGCCAAAAACGACAAAGAAGTCCTGGTCCTAGGCATCGAGACGAGCTGCGACGAGACGGCCGCCGCGGTCGTTGCGCGAGATTCCGTGACCGGCCGGGGTCGAATTCTGTCGAACGTCGTCCGCTCGCAGTGGGAGAGCCATCGCCCATTCGGCGGCGTCGTACCCGAAATCGCCGCACGGGCCCACGTCGAATGCCTCGACGACATCGTCCGCGAATCGCTCGCGACTGCCGGGCTTTCTTTTTCCAGCCTCGACGCGGTCGCCGTAACCGCCGGCCCTGGCCTCGTCGGCGGGCTCATCGTCGGTCTCGTTTCGGCCAAGGCGATAGCGCTCGCCAACGACCTGCCCCTCGTTGCGGTCAATCATCTGGAAGCCCACGCACTTACCGTCGGTCTGACCGAAGGCTTGGCGCCGCCCTACCTCCTATTGCTCGTCTCGGGCGGCCACACACAACTTCTCGCGGTCGACGATCTCGGCCGCTACCGCCGCCTCGGCACGACCATCGACGATGCCCTCGGTGAAGCCTTCGACAAGACCGCGAAACTCTTGGGGCTCGGCTTCCCCGGCGGCCCCGCCGTCGAACGCACCGCTCGCGACGGCAACCCCGCCCGCTTCCCCCTGCCACGCCCGATGCTGGGCCGCGAGGTGCCGCACTTCTCGTTCGCCGGCCTCAAGACCGCCGTTCGCCAGACCGCCCTCACTCTGACGCCTCTACGGCCCGGCGACGTCGCCGACCTCTGCGCCTCCTTCGAGGCCGCGGTCGCTGATTGCGTCCGCGACCGCGTCGTTCGTGCCATGGCGATCCTGGATGACCAGCCACCGGTCGATTCGGGGGCAAACGATCACCGCCACCTCGTCGTTGCCGGCGGCGTCGCGGCCAACTTGCGCCTTCGTGCCGGGCTGCAGGCCCTCTGCACCGAACGGAACTACACGTTCCACGCCCCGCCGCTTTCGCTCTGCTCCGACAACGCCGCCATGATCGCCTGGGTCGGCGCCCTTCGCTTCGCCCGCGGCGAGATCAATCCACTCGACTTCGCGGCCCGCGCCCGCTGGCCGCTCGATGCGTCTGCACCACCGGCGATCGGTGCCGGCCGGCTCGGTGCGAAGGCCTGAGGATGACGGCCTGAGCATATTGCTCTGGCGCGCCGATTGGTTACAACGGCAGCATGAACAAAACACATCGACTGGGCGTGATCGGCGGAGGCGCGTGGGGCACGGCTTTGGCCCAGACCGCATCCGCCGCCGGCAATGCTGTTACCATCTGGGCCCGCGAGCCCGAGGTCATCGCCGACATCAACGGCAATCACCGCAACGAGCTGTTCCTGCCCGGTGTGCCTCTCGACAAGAACCTGGTGGCCACGGGAGACCTCACCGAGATCGCAGCCCACGACACAATCCTCCTGGTAGCCCCCGCCCAGCACCTTCGCAGCGTCGCAGCAGATCTGTCGGGCCGCGTCGCGGCTGGAACGACGGTCGTGATTTGCGCCAAGGGCCTCGAGCAGGCGACCGGCAAGCTGTTGGGCCAGGTGCTGGCCGAGAGCCTTCCCGAAGCCACCCCCGCGGTTCTCTCGGGCCCCAGCTTTGCCGCCGATGTCGCCCGCCTCCTGCCCACGGCCCTGACGCTGGCCGTAGCCGACCCGGACAAAGGGCGCAGCCTCGCCGAACGCCTCTCCGGCCGGCATTTCCGCATCTATTGGAGCGACGACCTGATCGGCACCCAACTCGGCGGGGCGGTCAAGAACGTGCTCGCCATCGCCGCCGGAATCGTCGATGGCCGCCGCCTCGGCGCCAGCGCCCATGCCGCGCTGGTCACCCGCGGTTTTGCGGAATTGCGCCGCTTCAGTGAGGCGCTCGGCGCGCGGACGGATACTATGATGGGCCTGTCCGGCCTGGGAGACCTACTTCTGACGTGCGGTAGCACCCAGTCCCGCAACATGAGCCTCGGCCGTGCATTGGGCGAAGGCCAGACGCTCGCCGACGTGCTTGGTAGCCGGCGCTCGGTCGCCGAAGGCGTCTACACGGCAGCCGCGGTCGTGCGCCGGGCAAACGAGCTCGGCATCGAGATGCCGATCGCCACCGCCGTACAAGCGATAGTCGAAGGCCGGATCACCGTCGATCAGGCGATCGATGGCCTGCTCTCGCGTCCCTTGAAGGCAGAAGCCTAGAGAGAAACCGGAAGGCGGGCGCATCGTAGCTATCTCCAAAAAGCGACATCCCGGCTCCATGATGGAAGCCGGGATGCTGGAATGACATTCCTCTCGGGTTGATCTGATCAGAACGCCCGCTTTGGACCGTTGTCGATGTGGAAGCGACCTCCGCCATAGTGTTTGATGCCACCCACGCTGCCGCGCAGCATGGCGTAGACCGATCTGATGTTGGCGCCGTGAATACGGAAATCCACCGCGTTTCCTGTCAAATGCCAGGACTTGCGCGCGCCGCCCACACGCCGGTTGTGACGCGCATTGCGGCAGGTCGAGTTCACGGTCACCGAGCCGTATCCGGTCAACGACGTGACGATCGAACGAAGGTTCCCCGCGAGGCACCCGGCGTTGGCTCGCCAGGCGATACCGCCACCTGTCAGGCTGCGCGTAGCCGGCGCGCTGACGCTCGGAATTCCACCTCCCAGCGACGCGACACGCGTTGCCTGTGCACGCTTCTTGACGACCCGCCGGGGCGCTGCCGATCCGACGCCGACGTTGGTCAACGACGCGACCCGGACCCGCTTGCCGGTCCGCTTACGCTCGACAACGCGAGTTGTGTAGCTCGAGCCGCTTCGCGCTGCACGACGCGCGCCGCGTTGAGGCACACCGAATTCTTCCAACTTGGTCGTCGTCGTCACGCCATTGCGGCGGCTCGATCGAGCCCGGCTTCCCTCACGAGATGGTTCCGCACCCGGCTGCCACGAGCGTGGCATGAAGGCATCGGTGGCGGTCACCTGAGCTTGGACCTGCGGCGCAACGAAAGTGTACAAGACAACGGCAAGCAAAATCATTACGGCTGACTGCAGTCCAGTAGATGAGCGATGCCGCACACCAGTCGAACTGTCTCGTCGCCAGAGCTTGTCTTTCAGGAACATGCTCGCATCTCCCCAGCTATACTCGGATACAACGGCACCGGCTGCGAAGCCCCCGTGCCGGGCCTGGATGAAATCCAGCCGTGGCGAGCGTTAGTCGCAATTAGTTGCATGAAACACGCAAATTAAATAGATTGGTTAATCGCAAGAATTGGTCATTCGGAATATCTTTCGAGGATGGAAACAATACTTTATCCGCCAAGCATTCGCGGCATTTGGAACCAAAGCTAATTTCGCAGCAGAGCGGTCTCAGCCGGTATCGTTCACGCACCCGACGCTGGACCAAAAGGCTTGCGCATCATCGTTGCCGCCGCCAACAATGCCTCGCGAGCCAGCGCCGAAGCCGATCGAACGCCATAGCCGAGCGGTCGGATGATACTCTAGACCGTTGAACCTCGAACCGCCCCCGCATCCAGCGGACTTTTCCGGCCCATCCACTCCGGCGTATTCGCCACTTCAAGGACCCGACGATGACCCTAGCCGAGCCGACCCACACCACAGCAGGGCTGGAGCCGGCATATATGTCCGGCTTCGGCAACAGCTTCGCCTCCGAGGCGATCCGCGGCGCCTTGCCGGTCGGCCGCAACTCCCCGCAGCGCTGCGCCTTCGGGCTGTATGCCGAGCAGCTGTCGGGCTCCCCATTTACCGCCCCGCGCGGCGCCAACCAGCGCTCATGGCTGTATCGGATCCGACCCGCCGTCAGGCACCACGGACGGTTCAAACAGATCGACTCCGGAAACTGGCGTACGGCGCCGTGCATCGCCGAGTCCGAACTGCCAATCGGCCAGTTGCGCTGGAGCCCGACGCCGATCCCCGCCGAGCCGCTGAACTTCATCCAGGGGCTATCCACGATAACCACGGCTGGTGATGCCAACGCCCAGTCGGGGATGGCCACTCACATATTCACCATCACCCGCTCGATGCCGAACCAGTACATCTTCAATGCCGACGGCGAGATGATGGTGGTTCCCCAGCAAGGCGCTCTTCGCCTGCGTACGGAGTTCGGCGTGATCGACGTCTCCCCGGGCGAGATCGCGCTGCTGCCGCGCGGCATGATCTTCGCCGTAGACCTGAAAGACGGGCCCGCTCGCGGCTACGTGTGCGAGAATTACGGCGGCGCTTTCACCCTGCCCGAGCGGGGTCCCATCGGCGCCAACTGCCTCGCCAACCAGCGCGATTTCCTGACCCCCGTCGCCGCCTACGAGGACCGGGAAGAAGCCAGTGAGATCTTCGTCAAATGGTGCGGCCGCCTGTACCGATCCGAGATCGGCCATTCTCCCCTCGACGTCGTCGCTTGGCACGGCAACTATGCCCCTTGCAAGTACGACCTGCGCCACTTCTCACCGGTCGGCGCGATCTCGTTCGACCACCCGGACCCCTCGATATATACCGTGCTGACCTCGCCATCTGAAACGCCGGGGACCGCCAATATCGACTTCGTCATCTTCCCCGAGCGGTGGGCCGTAGCTGAAAATACGTTCCGCCCGCCCTGGTATCATCGCAACATCATGTCCGAGTTCATGGGACTGATCTACGGCCAGTACGACGCGAAGCCCCAAGGTTTCGTGCCAGGCGGCATGAGCCTCCACAACTGCATGATGCCCCACGGCCCCGACAACGACGCTTTCGAGCACGCCAGCACGGCCGAGTTGAAACCGGTGAAGCTGACCAACACGATGGCCTTCATGTTCGAGACCCGCTACCCGCAGCATCTCACCGGCTATGCCTCGAACCTGCCGACGCGCCAGGACGACTATGCCGAGTGCTGGTCGGGTCTGAAGAAGCGCTTCAACCTCAAGATCGAGCAGAGCTGAGCGCCCGCGGTGGTCGGCGCACCTCAGCTGCGCCGGCTCCGTCCGGACTTCGCCCGGGCTTAGGCCGGCCGGTCGACATCGCCGTCTCGATCGCGAGGTGATCGCCGAACAGGTCGACGCCGAGTTCGTCGACCAGCAGCGGCGTGAAGCCCATCCGTTCGTCTTCCGGTGCCGGAACCGCGATGGCGTCGCTGAAGATCATGCCATCGTGGAAGAAGTAATTGACCGTCGTCCTGTAGATGCCGACCGTTTCGGAATCCTCTGTCCGCAAGACGCTGCGTGTCGTGGTCACGATTCCAGCCACCTCGCGCTTCTTGATCGCGCGCTGCAGAACCGAGTTGGTGAGAATGGCCTCGAGCTCGCCGCAAGCGATCGGCGCGAGATCCTTGCCGATCCAATCGACGATCCGCGGCCGCTTCACGATCGCCGGGCCCGACAGTGCCTCGAGCCTGAGCCGGCTCGACCGCGACAGCGCCCGCGGCAGGCCGCTGCGTGCGACCGACGCCGAAAGCGACGAGAGCAGTTCGCTCGGCAGCCGATGCGTGAGGTCTATGAGCCGCGCAACCAGATCAGGACAGGCGTCAGCTTCGCCACGCTCCAGCGCCGCGAGGCGCTTGGGCTGGATGCCGCACAGATCAGCCATTCGCTGCAGGCTGAGCCCATGACGAAGTCTGAAATGAAGCAAGATCTTGCTACAGTTATTCAATCGTTCTGCGTCCTGAGTGATCCTCGTTTCCAAGGAGGCGCCGCGTCCGGCTCACACCTTCATCGAGATTGCGCGCGATGTCGAACCGATCCGTAGGCGGAGATGTCGCGAAACTGTAATACAATTCCTCGGTAGTCCAACCTCGGCCGCGAAGCCTACTTTTCAGGTCGGATCGGGATACTGGGGCTTCCCCCCGAGGCTGCGGCGCGGCACGAGCGGAGCCCCCGCGGATTCTGCGCGCAGGCTGTCCACGTAAGCGATCAGCCCGTCGATCTCCGGATTGGACAAGCGGACATCTGGCATCGTGGCATGCGGTAGAATCAACACGTTTCGGATGCGTGCCGCCGTCTGATCCGGCCGGTTGGCGATGCCTTTGAACGACGGCAATCCCTCTTTTGCGGTTCCCGGACCAACGCCGTCCGCCATGACATGACACGAACTACACAACCGCTCGGCGATGACGGCGCCTTCCTTCACCAGATCTTCGTAGGTCGGCGGCGCCTTCTGCGCAGAAGCGGTACCGGCAAGGCAGACGATGATTCCAGCTGACAGGATCGACCGCCAGATCGCACCACTGAACGAAGCGACACCGGCCGAAGCCAGGCGAATGAAAGCCATGAATTCACATCTCCTCGTTGAACCGGCGGCCGGTGCGGGGAGGACGTCGACGCGCCCATTTCGGCACCGACTCCTGATCCGTCCCCGAAACGATCCGAACTCCTGACTGGTCAGCTTGCAGGAGATGAACGCGCAGCCCATTGCGCGATATCAATCGACGGCGTCTCGTCCCGAATTGGTTGGCTCGCGCCATGGGCGCTTTCCACACCCAGCGACCCGATGAACGATCAAATCAACCCAGCCGAGTTTGGTCTCGCCTTCGGACCAGCTGCCCCGTTTCCCGGCTTGCCGAACTCTACGATCTCTTCGCGGTTTTCGTGCAAAGACCGGTATGGCAACCCGACCGTCACACCGGTCGATCCCACGCGCCGCTTGAATTGAACCGTGCGGATCATCTCCCGTATCCGCGGCTGGATCTCCGTGCGCCAGCGCGTGCCGTTGAACACGCCGTAATGCCCCACGCCCGGCTGCACGTAGTGGTATTTCTCGTCGACCGGGATCGAGCGGCAAAGATCGTGCGCCGCCTCCGTTTGCCCGAGCCCGCATATGTCGTCCTTCTCCCCTTCGATGGTGAGCAGCGCAGTATCGGTGATAGCCCGGCAATCGACGAGTTCGCCACGATGGCGCAGCATCCCGTCGGGGAGCAGGTGCTCCTTGAACACGGTCTCTACCGTCTGGAGATAGAATTCCTCGGTGAGATCCATCACCGCGAGATACTCGTCGTAGAAGCGGCGGTGCTGAGCCACGGTATCGTGGTCGCCCTTCACCAAGCTGTCGAACAAGCCGATGTGGGCGTTCGTATGCCGCTCGAGGTTCATCGTCATGAACCCTGTCAGCTGCATGAAACCGGGATAGACACGCCGCATGAAGCCCGGATTGGGAAATGGAACCTGACTGATCACATTGTCCCGGAACCACGACATGGGCTTCTCGTTCGCGAGCTTGTTCACGACCGTCGGATTGCGCCGTGTATCGATCGGCCCGCCCATCAGCGTCAGCGAAACCGGCCGCGCCGGGTCGGACTTCGCCGCCATGACGGCAGCAGCCGCGAGCACCGGCACCGATGGCTGGCACACCGCGATCACATGCGTATTCGGCCCGAGGAACTGCAGGAACTCGATGACGTAGTCGACGAAATCCTCGAAATCGAAATGCCCCAAAGCCAGCGGCACCCCGCGCGCGTCCCGCCAATCCGTGATGTAGAGGTTGTGCTCCGGCAGCATCGCTTGGACGGTGCCGCGCAGCAACGTCGCATAGTGCCCGCTCATCGGCGCCACGATCAGTACTTTTGGATCGTAGCGCTTGCCGGCGACTTTTTCATCCCGATCGAAATGCAGCAGATCGCAGAACGTCTTCCGCATTACGATCTCTTCGCGGATGGGAACGCTCAGTCCATGGATCTGCGTGGAGGTTATCCCGAATTCCGGCTTGCCATACCGGCGTGTCATGTCGTCGAACAGCTCGAGCCCCGCCATGAGGTTCTGGAACCCCCACCCTCGCACCGGCTGAGGCGTAGCGAGATCTAGAAACGTGCGCGTCGCACGCGCGGCGATGCGCGCTGGAGCGACAAGCGCGTGAGCCATCTCGTAAGCGTGATAGTGCATGAGCGAGGCACCTTACCAACTGCCGTGACTCGACGATTGTGCGGCGCAAAAATTCATTGTGCAACGCCAAAATCGGGCACGCGGGATCGCCGGATCATCTCCGTCGACACGGGCATCGGGGGCAGCTTTACAAACAGCGGCTCCGCTTGCGATGTTGAGGGCAACCACGAACCCGAACGCCGCCACCACACCACGGAGGAATGCCTTGGAGAAGAACCCCGCGCCGCAATTCGCCTGCAGCCAGCAGATCCTGCAAACCGCCCGGCGGAACGTTTCCAAGACCACCTGGGACTACATCAATGGCGCGGCCGGGTCCGAAACGACACTTCGCCGTAACCGTTATGCCCTCGACAGCATCGCCTTCTTGCCACGCGTCCTCCGCGACGTGTCGAAGGTCGACGCCAAGCCGACGCTGCTCGGCCACAAGTGCCGCCTACCTCTCGTGTTGGCCCCGATGGGCTCGATGCACCTGATGCACAAGGATGGCGCGGTCGCATCGAGCAAGGCCGGCGGCGAATTCGGCGTACCCCACATCCTTTCGTCCGTCGCGCGCCACAGCCCGGCCGAAGTCGCCGCCGCCAACCCCAAGGGCTTCAAGATCTGGCAGCTCTACATTCGCGGCGATATCGAATGGATCAAGCCGCGCCTCGACGAAGCCAGGAAGGCTGGCTTCAAGGCCCTCGTGATGACCGTTGACGCCGCCAACTACGGTATCCGTGATCGCCAGATCCTCAACTCTTTCGAGCGCCCATCCGCCGACATCCACGGCGAAGACCGAGATTATCAGGCCGCGATGACCTGGGAGAAGATGGCGGAGGTCAAGAAATACTGGGGCGGCCCGATGATCCTGAAAGGCATTGCAACCGCTGCCGACGCGCGCCTCGCCGTCGACCATGGCATCGACGTGGTCTACGTTTCCAATCACGGAGGGCGCGAACTCGACCACGGACGCGGCACCCTGGATATGCTGCCCGAAATCGTTCAGGCCGTTGCTGGGCGCGCAGAAGTCTGGATCGATGGCGGCTTCGTTCGCGGCACCGACGTGGTGAAGGCCCTCTGCATGGGCGCGAAGGCCGTTGGCATGGCTCGGCTGCAGGCTTGGTCTGTCGCTGCCGGAGGTGCCGCCGCGATGGCGCAGACGCTGCTCAACCTCGAGGAGGAGATCGTTAACTGCATGGGCCTGATCGGTGCCACTACCCTCGACAAGCTCGGCCCGGAATACCTCACGCGTGTCACTCCCATGGGCCCCACGCACGAGCACTCCCAGTTCCGGCATATCGGCCCCGAACCCCTCCTTTGATGTCGCTGCTGAACACTTTAGGGTCAGACCCAGCCGGTCTGACCCCAATTCCGGCGGCTCACTTCTTCTTCGCCATTCCCAATACCTTGGCGATCCTTGCCACCTGATCCTTCTGCTCTTGAAGCGCAGCCTGGAACTCCGCGACGCCCATCGGGCTCGCCGGCTGGCCGGAGGCAGCGAGTCGCTCGACTACGGTCTTGTCCTTCAGCACTTCGAGGATAGCCGCTGCCGCCTTCTGGCGCACGTCGAGCGCCATGTCCCTAGGCCCGACCATACCCAGCACCGGACTGGCGACGAGCGAGGGATAACCGGCCTCTACGATGGATGGAATGTTCGCTGCGATTTCAGACCGCTTGGTGTCGTTTATCGCGAGCACCTTGATCCGGCCGCCTTCCGCCGTCGCCCGCATCGCCGCATACGACATCATCGCCAACTGGATTCGATTCTCGCCGAGATCCGTCGGCGAGGTGGTGATGTCGCGATATGGCACCTTGCCGAGCTGCAAGCCGCTCTCACGCAAGAAGCCGTTCCAGACGAATTCCGAGAAGCCCGGTGCCACGCCATAGCTGACCTTGCCGGTATTGGCCTGCGCGTAAGCGACGAACTCCTTCATCGTCGACACACCGATGCTCGACGGAACCGCAATCGCAATTTGCACCTTGGCGACACCGGCGATCGGCGTCAGATCGCGATCCGGATCATAGGGAAGGTTTTCATGCACGTAGGGATGGACCACGTAAGCGCTGGTCGGCCCGAAGAACAGGATGTGGTCGTCTTTCGCGTTGACTACGGTCCCGATCGACAACAGCCCATCGCCGCCAGGCTTTCCTTCGATGACGACCGGCTGTTTCCAGATGACTTGCAGCTTGTCGCCAAGCAGCCGCGCCGCGATGTCGGCACCCGATGCAGGCCCGAACGGCAAAATCAGGCGAACCGCACGTTCCGGCCATGCCTTAGTACTCGTCTGCGCGTGGGCGACGGACCCGCCGACAGACATGCCAAAGCACCCCAGCGCCGCAACTACGGCAGATCCAAGAGCCAAGCGCCCTCTACTTCCCAGCATTCAGTTCCTCCCTCGTTATTCGGTGAGACGTGTCGCGGATACTACCGCTTGTCCACGCCCAACAGTGCACGCGCCCGAACAAGCACGGGCTCGGGCGTTTGGAAAATGGATTCGATCAGCGGCGCGATCTTGTCGCCGTCCATCGGCGTGATCTCGAGATTGAGCTTCTTCGTTTCGGCGATGAACTCGGGATCGGCCAAGGTCGCTTTGAAGGCTGCTCGTAGCACGCCGAGGCGGTCGGCCGGCGTTCCCGGCGGCGCGAACAAAGGCCGGCCATAGGCCCAAGGCCCGAAGATCAACCTGAAGAGCTGCTTGTCCTCCTCCTTGGAAACGAGGTCGAACGCATTCGGTACGCTGGCGATGTCCGGATGCTTCTGCAGGCCCATCTGAATGGGCACTGAAATCCGCCCAGACTTCCATTCCGCCGCATAATCGGTCTTCAGCGCCGAGACGAGTAGCCCGCAGAATCCGTCGACCTCGCCACGGTCTGACGCAAGCTTGATATCCGTCAGCACGCGATAGCCGGTCACCACCTTGATCTTGAGCCCGAGCAATTGCCCGAGCACGACCGCGTCGATCGTCGAGCCGGACGCAGGCCCGGTGGAACCCACCGTCACTTCGCGCTTCTTCATATCGTCGAGAGTTTTGAGATCCTTCGCCCAGAAGCTACAGGTCGAAATCTCGGCATTGAGGTTGCCGATCCAGCCGAACTGGCGCGGATCGAACTTGGTCCGCTGCGGATCCAGCAGCGGCTCGATGGTGTTGACCGGGTTCGGCATTCCGAACACCGAGCCGTCTTTCGCCGCGACACCAGCGAGATAATTGGTTGCCGTCAGTGACCCCGCACCAGGCATGTGCTGAACGATGACGGTCGGGTTGCCCGGAATGTGTTTACCGACATGCCGTATGTAGACCCGCATATAGAGTTCGAACGTCGAGCCTGGCGGATATCCGACCACCGCCTGCACCGTGCGCCCCTTGTAGAACGCCGCCGCCTCCTGGGCCGCAGCGCCTGAAGCCGATACTGCGCAGCCCCCGGCGAGTGCCGCGATGCACCGGGTTACACGCAGCAACGACTTGCCGAAATCGAGCATTTCAGTCCTCCCGAACCACCAACTGTCCCCGAGCCTATGCCGACGCGCCGATACAGGTCCAGCGGGGAACGTTACGGCAGGTATCCGCACCGGCCGTCGAACGCAGCTCTATTGCGCCGCCGCCACCCCCGCAGCTATAGCCAACGGGAACTCCCGGACCTCCCCACCCCAGCGGTATCATCGGCCAACGACGTTGACACGACGAGAGTGAAAGCAATTCGATGACCAGATCCAAGATTGTCACATCCCCCGCCGACCTCATACGCTTCTCCGTGGAAATCCTGATGAAGCGCGGTATGAACGCGGAAGACGCAGGCGCGGTCGCGGGCGCGCTGGTCTGGGCCGACATGCGCGACGTCGGCTCGCACGGCGTGTTCCGGCTGCCGCGCTACATGGCGATCATCGACAAGGGCGACATCGACCCCAAAGCCAAGGTCGAGCCCCGCCTCCAGCTTCCCGCTGCGCTCGTGTTCGAGGCCAATAGAGCCTTTGGGCCGGTGGCGATGTTGCACGCGATGAAAGCGGCCTGCGATCAGGCCAAGCGCGCCGGCGTCTGCTACGCTATCGTCAGCCACACCACTCACACTGGCGCCATCGGCTACTTCACCAATTGGGCGGCAGAGCGCGGCTTCGCGGCAATCGTCGCCAGCGCCGGCACGGCCAACATGGCCTATCACGGCGCGACCAAACCGAGCCTTTCGACCAGCCCCCTCGCGATCGCCGTACCGGGCGGCAAGAACGGACCTATCGCGCTCGATATGTCGACTGCGATTCTAGGCATCGGCCGTCTCGCGCAAGCCAAGGAGCGCGGCGAGACGTTGCCCGAAGGCGTCGCCCTCGACGACGACGGCAACCCGACGACCAACCCGGCGAAGGCGAACCTGCCCATGCCGTTGGGCGGCGCTAAAGGCTCCGGCCTCGCATTGATGCTGGAATGCCTCGCGGGCCTGATGGCCGGCACGCCGCTTCTGGCCGGCATGATCGCCCCTGGTGGCAAGATCTGGCACTCCCACAATGCGATCATCATCGTGATGGACGTCTCACAGTTCCGCCCCGTCGCCGACTTCGAAAAGGACGCCGAGGAGCTTGCGGCCGCGATCAAGCAGCTTCCCCGCCGGCCCGGCTTCGACGAGTTGATGCTCCCTGGCGAACGCGGGAACCGCGCCTTTGCGAACTCGACGAAGGAGGGCGTCTCGATCTCGGCTGGCACCTGGGCCGAACTCGAGAAACTGGCCGCCAAGCTCGGCGTCGTCATGCCCGTGCGGAATGGCGGTTGATATGGCCAAGAAACCACCCGCCCCAAAACCTCCTGCGAAGAAAGCGACAAAAGCCAAGGCGCCGTCCGCCCGCAAAATTGCCGCCCGCAAGCCAGCCGCGAAGACTGTGCGAAAAGGCCCAGCCCCCCTCCCCGTCTCTACCGGCTTCTGGCTCCTCAAGTCGGAACCCGACGTGTTCTCGTGGGACATGCTCAAGGCCAAGGGCAAGAAGGGAGAAGAGTGGAGCGGCGTCCGCAACTATCTCGCGCGCAACAACATGCGCGCGATGCGGCTCGGCGATCTCGGCTTCTTCTACCACTCCAACATCGGCCTCGAGATCGTCGGCATCTGCTCGGTCTGCAAGCTTTCCCATCCGGACTCGACCAGCGAAGATCCGATCTGGGATTGCGTGGACGTGGAAGCCGTTTGCGATATGCCGAAGCCCGTCACGCTTGTCGACGTGAAAGCCAACGAAAAGCTGGCCAAAATGAGCCTCGTCACCTCCATGCGGTTGTCCGTTCAGCCCGTTACCAGGGATGAATGGCTCGAAGTCTGCCGCATGGGCGGTCTCGACCCGGAGAAGCTCTAGGCGAAACAATGAGGCGGCGATCTGGCCTTCTCAACCTGACGATCGGCGATTTCCTTGCGCAGCCAGTAGATGCAGGAAAATCTTCCCGCCGGATTGGAAGCGGCTAGACGCAGGAACACAGACTATCCGGAGATCGTCCGCGAACTGAAGCGCAAGTATCGCCGCGAAGAACAAACGTCTTGGGAAGCATAGGGCCGAAGCTTTGCATCGTCTGTCGATGCCTGATTCTCCAAGGACGCTGCCGAGTTCAGAATGGCCGTCTGAAAAAGCAGGACGTGGCAACCGCGCTTTCAGCCGATATAGAGATCGAAGCAATTTGATCGACGGCCAGCCACGCATCTTCGATGCGCTGATTTACTGGTATGACTGAAAGCACCCTTCCTAGATGTTGGCCGTCACCCCAGCCGTCGCCCGCGCCTTCGTTCTCGAGCACGCCGAACCGATGCGCTCCGAGCTGGTCCCGGAACTGGAACTGTACCTGGCAAAGCAACCCTTCGACATCCACCAGGATGCTCACGATCTGTGTGGAGATATTCCCTTCTGGGCATTCGCATGGGGCGGCGGCCAAGGCCTCGCCCGCTACATCCTCGACAACCCCCACGCGGTCGCCGGCAAGCGCATACTGGATATCGGCGCGGGCTCCGCCATAGAGGCGCTTGCGGCCGCCAAGTCCGGTGCGAAGCAATCGATCGCCAACGACACGGACCTGGTGTCCTGCGCCGCGGCCACGCTCAACGCCGAGTTGAACCAACTCGCACTCGACGTGTCGTCCGACGACCTCCTCGGCAAGGATCCCGACATCGACGTGATTCTCATCGGCGACGTGTTCTACCTTCCAGACCTCGTCACCAGGGTGGATGCCTTCCTCGATCGCGCCCGCCGCAGCGGCGTCACTGTCCTCTTCGGCGACCGCACGACGACGAAACGCCCGAACACCCCCATGACGCTGCTCGCCGAATACCGCGCCCCGCTCACGCCCGAACTCGAAATCGGCTACATAGAAACCACCCGCGTCTGGCGCCTCGGAACTTGAAGATAGATTTCAACCGACGTCGCATCGACCTTCCGCAACCTGTCCTCCTCCCCCTCTCGGGAACGGGGTAGGGGAGCGGGCGATGAGGATGGGGCCAAACAAGATGCCTGTCACGATGACACTGGTGAGATGACAACGAACCCACACGACTGGCCTGCCTTCATCCGCGACAACACCCGGCTGCTCGCCCCGCCCCTCGTACCAGAGATCGTCCTGCATCTCGCTGAGGAATCGCTGCCGATCTGGCGCAAGACCGAAGACGAACTGGGGCAGATGAATGTTCCACCGCCGTACTGGGCGTTTGCCTGGGCCGGTGGTCAGGCCGTTTCGCGCTATATTCTGGACAACCCGACCCTCGTCGCTGGCCGAACCGTCCTCGACCTTGGCTCCGGTGCGGGCCTCGCAGCCGTCGCCGCAGCCAAAGCGGGCGCGTCCGACGTTCTCGCAGCCGACATCGACCCAGTTTCTCTCATCGCTGCCGAGATCAATGCAATCGCGAACGGCGTCGCCATCCGCACGACATCGGAAGATCTGCTGGCTTCTCCTC
>LNFM01005012.1_pt1 | contig 23503 bp, 17 predicted proteins | sample 596031 | NCBI WGS metagenome assembly LNFM01 (sample SAMN04254537, study PRJNA301005) | activated carbon metagenome | isolation source: dual media filters at the Ann Arbor, Michigan drinking water treatment plant | place: USA: Ann Arbor | reverse complement strand
AGGCCACCGGCGTGCCGCCCTTGCTGCTGGTGCTCGACGGCATCACCGACCCACACAACCTCGGCGCCTGCCTGCGGGTGGCCGACGGCGCCGGTGCCCACGCCGTGATCGCACCCAAGGACCACGCCGCCGGCATCAACGCCACCGTGGCCAAGGTGGCCAGCGGCGCGGCCGAGACCATGCCCTACTTCATGGTGACCAACCTGGCGCGCACCCTGGGCGAGCTCAAGGAACGCAACATCTGGATCATCGGCACCAGCGACGACGCACCCAAGACGCTCTACCAGGCGGACCTCAAAGGCCCGACGGCGCTGGTGCTCGGCGCCGAAGGCGCGGGCATGCGCCAGCTCACCCGCAAGACCTGCGACGAGCTGGTGAGCATCCCCATGCACGGCGCGGTGGAGAGCCTGAACGTGTCGGTGGCCAGTGGTGTGTGTTTGTACGAGGCGCTGCGACAGCGCAGTTGAAGCGGCGCCCCATCAAGGTGGGGTGCGAGGTGAGAGCGGGGGTGTGGTGATGGGGGTGCGTGGCCCGAACACCCACTGCCGGTAACTGGCCGCCTCGTCAAACGTGTTCCAGCGTGGGTCGAAGCCCGTGCGCTTGAGCGGCACGCCGGGCGCCAGGCTGTGCACACCCACGATGCCGCCCTGCGCATCGCGCACCAGCCCCCAGCGGTCGCGTCCGGTGAGCGGGTCGATGGGGATGCGCCTCAGATGGCGCCGTGTGCCCGGCACACGGGGGTCCTTGATCAGTTCTTCCAGTTCGCGCGGCCTGCCTGCGTGGCTGGTCAGCGCTTGCTGAAATTCCGTGCCGATGGCCAGCAGGTGCTGCTCCGCGTCCCGCCGCGCCACCGTGGCGCCCAGGCTCACCGCCGCGCCGCTGGCCGCACCCAGCACGGCGATCAGCACCAGCAACAGGAGATAGCCGTATCCACGCTGGCGCGTTGCGGCATCACCAGTCGGCATACAAGGAGCCGTCTTTGGCGGTGCCGGGTGCGCCGCTGCGCAGGTCGTACACCGCACCCTCCAGGCCATCGGGTGGCGGCAGCAGGGTCCAGGTCTCGGCCGAGCCCGTGAGCGGGTCCACCGGCAGCGTGCGCAGATAGCGTTGGTCCACCAGCTCCTGCAGCGATGCCGGAAAACGCCCGTGGTCGCCCTGAAAGTTGTCGAGCACCTGGCGCAGCGTGCGCAGGTTGTCGCGCAGCACGGCCTCTTGGGCCACGTCCACGCGCTGGAAGTAGCGCGGCGCCACCAGCAGCAACAGCGTGGACACGATGGCCAGCACCACGAGCAATTCGATCAGCGTGAAGCCGGTGCTCCGGCGGCGTGCGCAGCGCGGCATGGTGTTCACCAGCGGTTCAGCGGCGCGCCGTTGAGACCGACGAGTGTCGAGCGCGAGTACACGTCGTACACATCGTCGCCTTCCCGGGGATCGTTGGCGTCGCTGGCGTGGGCGCGCAGGGCCCAGGTGGCGGCGTCGTCGACACCGGGATCGGTGTGGAACGGGTCGCGTGGCACGCGGCGCAAGAAGAAGAGTTTGCGCTTCTGCGGATCGCGCTGGTCTTCTACCCCTTCCACCAGGGCCGCCAGTGTGGGGGGGTAACCGGTGGCGCCCAGTTCCTTGCGCACACGGCCCTCGTCGGTGGCTTTTTTGTAGGTGTCGATGGCGGCGCGGATGTCGCGCAGCGCGGCGCACAGTTTGTGTTCTTTCTGGCGCTGCACCTGCACCTGTGCCACCGGTACCACCAGCGTGGCCAGCACGGCAAGCATCGCCAGGGTCACCATGAGTTCGATCAACGTGAAACCGCGCATGGTGGGGTCCGCTCAGGGGCCGACGCGCAAGGTGTGCGGGGCGGGCAGGTGGATGGTCACCGGGCCGCCGCTGGTGTCCGTGGGCGCGGCGTTCAGCAGCACCACGGCCGTGTCGCGTTGCGCCGCGCTGGTGGTGCGGAAGCGGACCGTGGCCAGGGTGCCCGCGCCGGTGGCACCCGTGTCGCCGCTGCGGCTGGCGGTCAGCACGATCTGGCCCGCCGGGTCCACGCGGCTGGTGAAAGTGGTGGATGCCGCGCCGGGCTTGAGCAACTCACCTTCGGTCACCGACAGCACCGCCAGCGCGCGCGCATCGAAGCCGATGGTCACGGGCACCGACGTCACCGGCGTGTGGGTGCTCAGCTGCAATTGGAGGCTGAACTCATCGCCCACCCGCGTGTCGGTGGGGCCTTGCCAGCGCAAGCTGGGACTGGTCTTGGGCGCGGTGTCAGCGGTGGGTGCGGCGGGGGCGGCCGCGGGCGCGGGTTTTTCGGGCGTTGGTTCGGTGGGCGGCGGACCGATCCGCCCACCCAGGTTGCTCTCGGTGCCCGATTCAAAGTCGATCAGCTCGGCATCGGGGCGCTGCACGTTGCGCAGGATGCGCGGTGTGATCGAGAGCACGATTTCGGTCTTGCTCGCGTCGTCGTTCTGGCTGCCAAACAAGCGGCCCACCACAGGCACCTCACCCAGGCCGGGCACCCTGTAGGCGGTGCGGCGGTCCTCGTCGTTGATCAGGCCGGCGAGCACCTGGTTTTCGCCGTCCTTGAGGCGCAGCACGGTCTGCGCGTTGCGCGTGCCGATCTGAAAAGCCACCGAGCCCTGTTTGGTCTGCACCTGGCTGATGATGTTGCTCACCTCCAGCGCCACCTTGATGGCGACCTCACCGTCGAGGTAAATGGTGGGCTCCACTTCGAGCTTCAGACCCACGTCCACGTAATTGATGGACTCGGCCACGAAGCCGGTGGCGGTGGATGTGGCGGTGATGTTGGGCACACGCTCGCCGATCAGGATCTTGGCCTTCTCGCGGTTGCGCGCGCGGATGCGCGGATTGGCCAGGATGTTGGCATCGCTGTCGGTTTTTTTCGCGTTGATGGTGAGTGCGCCGATGCCAGCGCCGGTGGTGTTGCTGTTCAGGTTGCGCAGGTCGGCCACCGTCAAGGGCCCACCGCTGGTGCTGGCCAGCGGCGTCAGGCTGAGCTGGTCGGGCCAGCGAACACCCAGGTCGAGCAGGCGGGTGCGTTTGATCTCCACGATCTCCACCTCCAGCATCACCTCGGGCTCGGGCAGGTCGTGCAGGGCCACCAGTTTGCCCACCACGGCCATGGCCTGCGGCGTGTCGCGCACGATCAGCAGGTTGAGTTTTTCGTCCACCACCACGTCTTTGGTCTTGAGCAAGGTTTTCAGCGTGGCCGCCACCGACTTGGCATCCGCATTGACGAGGTAAAAGCTGCGAACGTTAAGAGGCAGGTAGTCCTTCTGCTTGGCCTGCGTGTTGGGGTAGATCAGCACGGTGTTGGCGTCCACCACGCGCTGTTCCAGCTGGTTGGTCAGCAAGGTGAGGTTGACTGCGCTTTCAATGGTGGCGTTCTTCAGAAAGATCGAGGTTTTCTGGTCGGTGCGCACGTCCTTGTCGAACACGAAGTTGAGCCCGGCGCTGCGCGCGATCACCTCGAACACGGTCTGCAGCGACACGTCCTTGAACTCGATGGTGATGGGTTTTCGGTACGCCGCTGCCAATGCGTTGGCGGTTGTGGGTGGCGCGGGCCGCGGTGTTGCATCCGCCTCGCGCAATGACCGTATGGCCTCTTCGGTTTTGCGCTGCCGCAGCTGCGACTCGGCCTGCTCCTTCTGCGCGGCGAGGTGGCGTTCCCGGGTCTGGATCAGTGCCATGCGATAAGCCGCGTTGCGCGGCTCCAGCCGGTTCGCCTCTTCCAGCTCGATCAGGCCTTCGGTCGTGCGGCCTTGTGCCAGCAGGGCCTGTGCTGCTTCAAAGCGCTTCTGAGCGGCACAACCGGTGAGCAACAGGACCATGGCCATGGCGGCGGCGCGCAGCCAGGTGGACGAACGGGTCAACGCGTGTCTCCAATCGAAAGGGTCTGGGCTGTTCCCAGGGGGAGGTAGGTCAGGGCTGCATGGGGTGGGGCGATGCGGTCCACGCGGTAGTGGTCGTCGAGCGTCATGCCTTCGCGCAGCACATAGGTCTGGTCGCCCGACACCGTGTACACCTCCCAGGCCTGGCCATCCCACTGTTTCCCCACGTAGCGAAACGGCAGGGCGGGGGGTGAGGGTGTGGCCACCCCGGCCGGCATGGGGGCCGAGGGGGGTGGCGGTGCAGGACGCGCGGCGAAGAGATCGCGCCGGCCCGGTTGGGGCTTCGCCGTTGAAGCGCCCAGCAGTTCCTCACGAGGCACCAGTGCCAGTGCGGCGTTGTCGACCCGCGGGGTTGGCGCGGATGCAGCTGCGGGCGAGCGGCCAGGCTGCGCGCGGGTGGGCAGGCTCGGGCTGCTGGCCTCGTTGGTGCGGTCTTGTTCCTGCGCCACCAGCCAGGCCAGTGACGCCAGCAGCGGCCACCACAGCCACCAGCGCTTGTTGTTTGCGTTGTGGGATGTCGACATCGGTGTTTCAACGCGGAGCAGCAGCGCCGCGCGTCCAGATCGACCAGCGCAGGCGCACCTTGGCCTGCGACTGCGCGGCGTCGTCGCGCTGCACCGCCATGTGGTCCAGCGACACGTTGGGGTGGGCGCGCAGCACCGCGTCGATCAGTTGGCGTAGTTGCGGGTAGCTGGCCAGCGCCGGTTGTGTGACCTGCCACTGGGTGGTCTGTGTGTCCGCGTGCCACTGCGCGCGGTACTCGCCCTGCGCCCAGGCGATGCCTGCGCGCTGTGCCAGCTCGGCCATGTGGCGCACCACCTCGTCGGGTGGCGGCGAAGCCACCAACACGGCTTGCAGCGCAGCGAGGCGGGTGTTTTCGTCGTGGTCTTCAGCGGGTGGTGTGTCGACGGGTGTTCGGCTCTGTCCGTGCGCCAGCGCCTGCTGTGTCTGTGCCAGGGCTGCATCGGCTTGCTGCAGCATCCACGTCAGCAGCCCCGCCACCACGAGCAGGGCGACCAGCAGTGCCGTGCCCGCGCCGCCGTGGCGCCACCACACGATCTGCAGGCGCGCGCGCCAGGGTGTGCGGCGGGTCTTCATGGCGAGCCCCGCCGCAGTTGGAGGTCCACCACCAGCCGCACCGGGCTGCCGGGTTGCTGCTCCTGCGTTTCATGTTTCACCAGGACCATCCGGGCCACACCGTCGGCCTGTGCGAGCGCCTGCGCACCCCGGAGCAAGACGTCCAGCGTGGCCGCCTCCGCTTCCAGGCGCAGGCTGGCTTTGGCGGCGTCGGGCTCGATGGAGATCAGCGCCACATCCGCGGGGATGCTGCGCTCCAGGGTGTCGAACACGCCGTTCCAGGGCGTGTTCAAAGCGCCCGCCAGTCGCGCCCAGGCCGCGTGTTCGCTCGCCGGCAGGGCAGGGGGCGCCACAGCATGGGCCTTCTGCACGGTGGTGTGGTCGGTGCGCATCGACTGCAGCGCCGCGGTGGACTGCGCCAACGCGGTTTGCAAGGCCCACAGGCGCAGTGCCAACCCGCCACACGCCATGGTCACCAGGCCGAGCACGCCCGCGAGCAGCCAACGCTGCCAGCGCGTGGCCGCGCTGGCGCCGGCCCACCCGCGCCGGGTGAACGCCCCGCTCAGGGGCTCGAAATGCAGTTGCATCGGCTTCATGGAACTGAGCCGGACAACCATGGCACCAGCGCCATGGCGATGGATGCACCACCACTGACCTGCGCCTGAACGGACGCGGGCAGTTGGGCCCAGTGCACTGAACCCGATGCCAGCGCAGGATCTCGCAAGGCTTCGATGCGCAGCAGCTGCGCAACCGCCTCGTCGCGCTGGGCCGCGCTGGCCTGCTCGCCGACGTTCACGGCATGCAGTGCCGTCACCCGGCCCCGCCGACAGTGCCACGCTACCACGCGCCCGCCGCTGCGCACGGCGCTCCAGCCCTCGGCCGGGATGGACCGGGCTTGCGTGCCGCACAGCAGCCCCCACGGGGTGTGCCAGTGCACCGCCGCGCCGGCCTGGGTCAGCGCGCGCTGCAGAGGGCCCACGCGATCCATCGGCAGACCCGCACACACAAAGGGGCGGGCCGCGTTCCAGTCGCCCGCCACCCACCAGCGCTCGGACGCGCCGCCGAAGAGGTGCGCGCAGCGCGCGGCTGCGATCTGCCGCAACTCGGCGAGCGACCGCACGCCGTCGGGCGGTGTTTGAAGCCAGTGCACCGCCACGTCGTCGGCAACGACCACGTCCACCCGAGTGCGGGGCACGAGCTTCTGTGCAAGCGTCGAGGCTTCTGTTGTCGTTGCAACGCTTGACGGCGGCGCACCGTTGAACTGCCAGGCCATGCCGTGCGCATCCAGGCCGACGAACATCCGCCCGCGCGCACGGCGGTGCAGCCATTCAAGCGGCCAGCGTGACACGGCGCACCTCCTCTAACGTGGTGCCGCCAGCGCGTGCCACCTGCAGCGCCGCATCGGTGAGGGTGCGTGTGCCTTTGCGGTGGGCGGCTTCCTTCACGCGGCGCACGGGTTCGCGCGCCACGATCATTTCGCGCAGCTCGTCATCCAGCCGCAAGACCTCGGCCACCGCGCGGCGGCCTTTGTAGCCCGTGCCCCGGCAGTCGCCGCAGCCCGAGCCCGCGCGCCATTCCACGGCGCGCGCGTCTGCATCGTTCAAGCCGAGCCGGTGCCATGCGCGCGCGTCGGGCGCCACGGGTCGGCTGCAGTGCGGGCAGTTGAGCCGCAGCAGGCGCTGCGCCCAGATGCCGTTGAGCGCCGACACCAGCGAATACGGGTCCAGCCCCATGTGGGTGAAACGGCCGAACACGTCGAACACGTTGTTGGCGTGCACGGTGGTGAGCACCAGGTGGCCGGTCAAGGCGGACTGCACAGCGATCTCGGCCGTTTCGCGGTCGCGGATTTCGCCCACCAGGATCTTGTCGGGGTCGTGCCGCAAGATCGAGCGCAGGCCGCGCGCGAAGGTGAGCCCCTTCTTTTCGTTCACGGGAATCTGCAGGATGCCCGGCAACTGGTATTCGACCGGATCTTCGATGGTGACGATCTTGTCGCGCCCGGTGTGGGTCTCGGACAGGGCTGCGTACAGCGTGGTGGTCTTGCCCGAGCCGGTGGGCCCGGTCACCAGCAGCATGCCGTAGGCGGCCTCCATGAGTTCGCGCAGCGTGGCCACGGCCCCATCATCAAAGCCCAGAGTGTCCAGCCTCAACCGACCATGGGCTTCCACCATGGCGCGTTTGTCCAGAATGCGGATCACCGCGTCTTCGCCGTGCACGCCGGGAATGATCGAGATCCGAAGATCCACCTCGCGGCCCTGCAGGCTCACGCGAAAGCTGCCGTCTTGTGGCACGCGGCGCTCGGCAATGTCGAGTTCGGCCAGCACCTTCAGGCGCGAGATGGCCTGCTCGGCCAGCGCCACGCCGGCCACCTCGGTCACCGCGTCCAGCGTGCCGTCGATGCGGTACTTCACCGCCATACCGTTGGGCGTGCTCTCCAGGTGCACGTCGCTGGCGCCGGCGCGCAGCGCGTCGTAGAGCGTGGAATTGACCAGCTTCACGGTGGGGCTGGTGGCGTCCGACACCCGTGCCAGCGACAACTCTTCCACCGCGCTGCGAGGCCCGCTGCCCGCGTGTGTGTCGCGCTCCAGCGCATCCACCGCGCTGGAGCGGGCTTCCTGCTGGTTCAGGTACGCATGAATGTCGTCCGCACTGGCCAGCACCAGCGTCAACGGTACCTGCGCCCAGTGGCTCAGCTGCGTGCACAGATCGCGATCCAGCGGGTCGTGCACCACCGCCACCACGCCCAGGCTCGCGCTGTGCAGCATGACGGCGCGCAGGCCTTGCGCGCGGGCCAGCGGCAGGCGCTCGAACGCCGGTGTGCACGCAGCCATCTGTGCGGTGTCCCAGCAAGGCATCCCCAGTTCATCGGCCAGCCATTGCGCCGCTTCGCGCGGTGTGCAGGCCCGCATCTGCATCAGGGCATCGCTGGTCGTTTGCCCCGCGCTCCGTGCCAAGCGCACGGCCGACCAGTCCACCAACGCCGTCATTGCAGGCTCCCGGCCAGATCAAAGATCGGCATGTAGAGCAGCACCACGATGAGGCCGATCACCACGCCAATCGCGGCCATCAACGCCGGTTCGAAGGCCTTGCTGAAGCGTTCAATCCAGCGCGTGGTTTCTTCGTCGTAAAACGCGGCAGTGCGGCTCAGCATGGGCCCGAGCTGGCCCGACTGCTCGCCCACGCGGATGAGCCGCAGCGCCACCGGCGTGCTCAGGCCGTGGGCCTGCAGCGCGGCCGAGAGCGCCTGCCCGGTGCCGATGGCTTCACGCACCGCCGCCAGCTGCGGCTGGCGCTGCGGCTGGAGCACCGGATCGCACAAGGCCAGCGCGCGCTGCAGCGTAATGCCACCTTCGAGCAGCATGCCCAGCGTGAGGTACAGGCGCGAGAGTTGCAACACTTCGACCTTGGCCTGAGCGCCCGGCAACGCCCCGAGCAAACGCCACCAGCCGCCGCCCGCCAAGGCCTGCCGCAGCTTCCAGGCAGCCCCTGTGGCCAGCAGCACCACCGCCGTCAACACCTGCGCGCCGTGGGTGCCGACCCATTGGCCCCAGCGCATGAGCCACTGCGAAGCCCAGGGCAGGGATTGCCCGCTGCCTTGGTACACGCTGGAGAACTTGGGCACCACATAGCCCAGCAGAAACAGACTCACCGACAGGCCCACGACCAGCAGCACCGCGGGGTAAATCGCCGCGCTCGTGACCTTGTGCAGCACCGACTGCAAGCGCGTTTCGTAGTCCAGGTAACGCGACAGCGCGCGCGGCAGATCGCTTGTGCCCTCGGCCGCCTGGACCACGCCCACGAAGAGCGGAGGGAACACCTGCGGCTGTTCGCGCAGTGCGCTCGACAGACGCTGTCCCTGGCGCAGCTGCTCGGCCAGTCGCATGAGCACGGCCCGGCGCGCGGGCTGCGCGTCTTTCTCGATCAAGGTGTCCAGCGCTTCGATCACGCTCAGGCCCGCGTTCAGCAAGGCGTGCAGTTCCTGGGCAAAGAGCAGCAGGGCAAAGCGCTCGGCACGCCATTGAGCGCTGCGCAGAGGCGCTGCGCTCAGGGGCGTCAGTCGTTGGGCTTGCACCTGGGCTTGTGCGTCGGCGGCGTCTGCGGCTTCCACCAGCAGGGTTTGCATCTGCTCGTTGGCGTCGAGCGTGCGCACGGTGAACTGCATCCTGCTATTCGCCGTTGATGTCGGCGGCCTCGCCCTCGCCGCCCGGCTGACCGTCCTTGCCGAGCGAGATCAGGTCGTAGTCGCTCCGGGCACCTGGAAGCCGGTACACGTAGGGCCGGCTCCATGGGTCCAGGGGCACAGCCTTGCCGAGGTACGGACCCAACCATTTGCTGGAGGAAGTCGGGTTCACGGTCAGGGCGTTCAGGCCTTGTTCGGTGGTGGGGAAACTGCCCATGTCGAGCCGGTAGCTGGCCAGGGCGCGGTGAAAACTCTCGACCTGGGCCTTGGCCAGCGCCTGCTCCGACTTGCCCAACTGGCCAAAGTATTTGGGTCCCACATAGGCGGCAAGCAGTCCGATGATGGCTACCACCACGAGCAGTTCCAGCAGTGTGAAACCGCGGATGACCCGGCTGCCGGGCACGGGCGTGCGCAGCGCATGAGCGTGGTGTCTGATGGTCATCGGTTCCCCTGGTCGAACGGTGTCGCAGCCGTGGCGGTGCGAGCGCGGCGTAATGTACTACTAAAAAATGCAATGACATGAAAAGTAGTTCAAAACAACTCACAACAGGGGCGATACTGCCCCCCATGAAAAACCTCGTTCACTCCCTCTGGATCGCTCCCTGGTTGGCGTGCGTCGCCGTGCCGGCTGTGGCCTGCGAACGCATCCCGCTCGCCTCACCCACGCGCATGCAAACCCTGGCCGACCTGCAGCCCACGCTGGTGTGGCGAGGCGACTCCGATGCGCGCTACCGCGTGCAGGTGGCCGCGGTGCTGCCCGAAGCGCGGCTGTTGGCCTTGCACGACGTTGAAGTCGCCGGCACACACTGGCGCCTGCCCGAGCCGTTGTCCGTGCCACGCGCCAGCATCAAGGTGCTGATCAGTCGCCAATGCCATGGGCTCGACACGCAAGACCTGCTGGCTCAGGGCCCCTCGTTTTTCGTGGACGTGCGTGGGGGTTGCGTCATCGACCCGGTGAGCTTTGACGCCACGGCATCGGGCTTGCGCTGGGCGCCTGTGGCGCAGGCGCAGCGCTACAGCGTGCGCGTGTTTGAGCTGGGGGGCGCCAAGGGCGGCGAGCCATTGAAGTTGCAAGCCGAAAACGAGGTGCAAGAGCCCAGGTGGCCACTCGGTGGTGGCCGCACCGGGCAACCAGCGGTCTTGAGCATCCAGGCCCTGTGCAACGGCCAGTTTGGCCGGCCTGCTGCCTGGCGCATGCCTTGAGCCGTTGCACGCGATGTCACGCGGGGCGCACCCGCGCCGCCACCGCCTGACCCACCGCGCGCCCCAGCCGCAGGCCCTCGTCGTTGTCGCTGCGAAAGTGGATGCCGCCCCACAAGCGCGACAGCGCTGCCTCGTCGGCCAGACCAAGCAGTCGCGCATGCTGCTCGGGCCAGAAGGCGCCCAGCACGGCGGCCGCAGCTGCCGACACCGTGGCGTGGCCGGACACATAAGAAGGAAACCCCGGTGTCACCAGCAGGGGTTCGAAGGCCGGGTCCAGCTCACGTCGCACGGCGGTGATCGGGCGCTCGCTCCAGTCGCGCATCTTCACCTGCCAACACGCCACAAACGCATCGACCATGGCCACGCTCAGCGCGGCCAGCACCGGCAAGACCTCGGCCATCACCGCGCCGCTGTTCGCCTCTTCGTCTGACACCCGGGTCTGCAGATGCTGCAAGGCAATCTGCATCCAGAGGCCCGCCGGCGTGACCGATCCCGCGTCCAGGTGCCAGTGTTGTGCGGCCTGCCGTTGCGGCTCGGTGAGGTCCTGCCTCACCGTGAGCACTTCGTGTGTTTCAGCCGCGTGCTCCGCGCTTCCCGGGCGGTACGCCGTGGGCGGCACGTAGCGGTGGGCATCGGGGGGGAGCCAGGTCAGCCAATGCGTGGCGTACGCCTCCACGGGATTGACCAGGTTCATGGGCGGCGCGGGTTGCCAGATGCCCGGGAACGGGTCAGGACGTTCCTTGAAGGGCCAGGCCCGGCCAGCGCCGTCGCGCAGGCTGCGCGCCACCAGCGCCTCGCCCACGCTCCGCCCCACGTGCAGGGCCATGGAATGCTGAGTCGCGCTGGTGCGGACATGGGCCGTGAGCGCAGCGAACTGCGCTTCAAACTGGCCGGGCGTTTCCAGTGCGTAGAGCTGTTCTGCCAGCATCGACGCCGCCCGGTGCGCGGCCATCTCGGCCGTGGCGGCGTCGGCGCCCATCCGGCAGGCGTGCAGCCAGGCGTCGACCATGGCCACCTGCACATACGCCATGGCTCGAGCCGCGCCCAGCGGGTTCTGCTGGTACTTCACGACCAGGCGCATGGTCTGCCGCGCCCAGTGCGTCCCGCGTTGCAGTGGCGTCCAGTGCGGCTCGGTCGATGGCGCCCGGTGGGAGTTGCCCGCACCCTGCAGCGGTGGCGGCAACGCCGGCGCGTCTTTCACGAACCACGGCGTGGCGGCCAGCGTGTTTTTTTGCGGGTGAGGCCCGTTGGCGCCAGCGGACAGACCGATGCCGCAGAGCCATGCGGCGCTTGAGCATTGAAGGAAGCGGCGGCGAGCCGCAGCGGTTGTGGCGGTGTGCTGGCGTGGCATAAAAAATATGAGTTAAAAAGAAATACAAAAAAACAAATCATGCTACATTGCGCGCACTAAAAAGTACGCAAATGAAAGTGGCTGCCTCGATGCAGCGACGGTTTGCGAAACACAGACGATCACAAGGGAGGCAACGTGCAACGCACGTCTGGAGGTTCATCTGGTTCACGAGGCATGCGCGCGCTTTGGCGCGTTGTCGTTGCCGCAACCCCCAAGCTGTGGCTTGCCGCGCTGCTCGCCGTTGTCGGTCTGGCCATGGCCGGACAAGACCGCTACGAGTACGACCCGGCGGGCCGACTGATCCGCCATGTCGACAGCGCCAACCGCGTCATCGACTACACCCATGACCCGGCCGGGAATATCCTGGCGGTCACCCCTAACACCGCTTCGGCGCTGCTGCCGGTGATTGGCGGCATGAGCCCCAATGTGATTCGCCGGGGTGCTTCGCCCACCATCACGCTCACGGGCCAGCGCTTGCAGACGGGCGCCCTCACTGTGTCGCACCCGGCGCTGATCCTGAGTGGCGTGCAGCGTTCGGCTGCACAGGTCACCGCGCAACTCAGCGTGGGGCTGACCGTGCCCACCGGCATGCACACGCTCACCTACGCCAACAGTGTGGGCAGCACGCAGGTGGGCTTCACCGTGGCGCCGGCGCTGCCCACGGTCAACATCGAACCCTCACCGCTGGCGCTGCCGCCCGACAACGTCACTCGCCAGGTGGTGCTGCGCCTCTCGCACGCCGACGCGGTGGACCACACGGTCACGCTTGCCAGTTCCGACACCACCAAAGGCACCGTCAGCCCGGCCAGCCTGCTGCTCCCTGCCGGGCAGACCACCGCCATGGTCAGCGTCACACCCAAGGTGGCGGGCTTCTTCTCGCTCAACATCGGCTCCACCACGCTCGCACCCGCTGCGGTGCCGGTGTTTGTCACCACCGATTTTCGCGGCGTCAACACGAGCCATGCGCAGCCGGTGGGCGTGCGTGTGGGTGAGGTGCAAACGCCATTGCCACCCACCGCGCAGGGCAATTTCGGCGCCAACGGTGTCGGCGTGGCCGTGGGCTCGGTGCTCACCCAGGTGGCGCCGCAGGGCGTGGCCGTGGGCGGCAGCCATGCGCTCACGCTGCGTGGCCATGGCCTGCCTGCAGGTGCTCAACTCGCTGTGGTGCCGCCCACCGGCGCCAGCATCGTGGTCAACAGCAACGCGCCGGGGCAGATCGGTGCCACGCTGCAGCTGGACGCAGACGCGCCCGCCGGCTGGCGCCGCATTGAGGTGCGCACTGCCGCGGGCCAGGCCATTCCCCATGCCTCGGCCGAAGCCGGTCTGATCCAAGTCACCACCGGCCAGCCGGAGATTCTGTCCATCGACCCCTTGTTCGCCGAGCGCAACCGCGTCGTCACCTTGACCCTGCGCGGGCGCCACCTGCAAAACGGCCGCATCACCTTGAGCCCGGCGACCGATCTGCGCGTGGACGCCGCCCCCGTGGTGTCGGCTGATGGCACCGAAATGACGGCGAAGGTCGAGATCGTGGCGCTGGCCGCCACCGGGCCGCGCCTGGTGCAGGTGACCACGCCTTCCGGCAGCAGCACGGCGCAGGCGAGTGCCGCCAACCAGTTCACCATCGTCAGCGCGATCACCGCCAACGTCACACCCATCGCTTCGCCATTGGTGGGCGTGCAGATGGGCAGCACCACCACAGCGCCCACGCCGTCCGCGTTCGGCCCGCTGGTGGCTCAGTTGGGGGTGGTGGTGGGGCAGGGTGCGAAATCGCTTGCGCCCAAGGCGGGTGTTGTTGGCTCCAGCGTCTCCATCGAGGTGGTGGGTTCGGGTCTGCAGGCAGTGCAGTCCGCCGTGTTGCAGCCGGCCGATGGTTTGACGTTGGGCGCGCCTGTCATCAGCGCCGACGGCTTGCGCCTGAGCCTGCCGGTGACCATCGCGCCCGACGCGCCGAAAAGCCTGCGCCGCCTGGTGCTCAACACCGCGGTCGGCCGCGTGCCGTTCAGCCAGTCCGAGGGCGATCAGTTCGCGGTGGTGGCCCCCGTCCCCGAGTTCACCTCCACCAGCCCGCAGGTCTGGATGGCTGGCCAGACCGTGGCGGTCACCGTACGGGGTCGCAACCTCGGCGGCGCGCAGGCCATCGCGCTGCAACCCGGCGGCGGTGTCAACATCGTCGCGCCCTACACCGTCAATGCCGAAGGCACGCAACTCAGCTTCAACGCGCAGCTCGCCGCCAATGCGGTCAGCGGTCCGCGCACCTTGGTCGTCACCACCGCAGCGGGATCTTCCGCACCAGAGGCCAGCCCCGCCAACACCATTTACATTGCCCAGCAGGTGGGTGGAGCCGTCACGCCCATCGCCTCACCACTGGTGGGGCTGGTGGTGGGTGCCACGCCACCGCCGTCCACCACGCTGCCGGTGCTGGCCAACGCCGCTGCTGTGGGTGTCGTGGTCAACACCGTCGCGCAGCCCGTGAACCGCACCGAAACTCCGCACGCCCGTCCCGTGGGTGTGGTGGTGGGCGCAGCCACGCGCCGCGCGGATCCCGCTGCCCCTGATGGCTTCCTCAAAGGCAGCAGTGGTGTGGTGGAGGTGCACGGCATTGCGCTGGGCACGGTCACACAGGTGAGCGTCACGGGCACCGGTGTCACCGCCGGCACGCCCACCGCCAGCACCGACGGCACGCGCCTCACCGTGCCCATTTCCGTGGCGGCCGACGCGCCCTCGGGCGGCTATGCGCTGCGTCTGAGCGCGCCAGCCGGAACAGGCACAGCACAGCTGGCCACGGTGGACGCCTTGGCCCTGCAGTTCAACGTGGGCGCACTGCCCACCGCGTTCAACTCCACCAGCCCCATCGTGCTGGAGCAGGGCAAGGCCGTCACGCTCACTGTGCGCGGTGTGGGTTTGCGCGACGTTTACACGCTTGCCTTCGAGCCCGCCATCGGCATCACCGTTGGGCCTGCCGGCGCTGCGCTTGAGTGGAGCACCGACAGCTTCGGCGAAAAGCTCACCGTGCCCGTGCTGGTTGCACCCGACGCCGCCATTGGCAGCCGTGTGTTGCGCCTGCGCGTACCCGGTGGCCGCACCGACGCGCAAGCCACCCCCGCCAACACCCTGACCATCGTCGCCCCGCAGTAGCGAGGCCATCCACTTTTCCTGTCACACACCCTTCTTTTCAATCCTCTGGAGGAGCACCATGAAGCACCCACAGCGTTCCCACATCCTGCGCCCCGGCGCCATCCTGAAGGTCACCGCACTGGCCACCCTGCTGGCCACCGCCAGCGCCCACGCATTCAACAGCGGCAGCACCGGCGCCGACGGCGCGCTGGCCCCGGCTGCCAACAGCGGCGTGCTCGAAATCCAGCTGCCCGAATCCGGCATCCTGAACTACACCACCGTCAACATCCCGGTGGGCGTGACGCTCAAGTTCAAGCGGAACACGCTGAACACGCCGGTGGTGATGTTGGCGAGTGGAAATGTGACGATTGCGGGGGGTATCGACATCAGTGGTGGGCATGGTGCGCATGCTGGCACGGCTGGTGATGGCAACCTCGCAGACGATGGCGTGCCGGGTCAACCTGGTCCCGGAGGATTCATTGGCGGGCGCGGTGGCTTGTCGGATACTGCCTCGCGCCCCTCTTTAATTCGAGGTGGTGGAGGCCTCGGTCCAGGGGGGGGGAAAGGCGGCATTGAAGGTGCAAATGGATGCGCTGATGGCCGTTACTACAAGTACTTAGGTGGGGGCGCCGGACATTTGGGAGATGGGCGCGAAGACCAGGCTTACAGCTGTGGTGCTCGGCCTCCCTCTGCCGTCGGAAGAGCCTATGGAAATGCCCTGCTTCAACCATTGATAGGCGGATCTGGCGGAGGAGGGGGGGTAGGTGGAACAAACTTTCCCGGATCGGGAGGCGGAGGCGGAGGCGGAGCTATTCTCATCGCGAGTTCAGGCACCTTGAACTTGGTTGGAAGTCTCATCGCTGATGGCGGAGGAGCGGGTAGTGCCGCAGGCACCGGTTCTGGAGGCAATGGTGCGGGAGGCTCGGGTGGTGCTGTCCGCTTGGTGGCATCCACCGTTAGCGGAGCAGGGACTATTCGTGTTGTAGGCGGATGCATCTATATGGGTGGGCTACCAGGCGTCACTACGCCATTGCGATACTTCAACGAATACGCCAATAGCCCACCGGAGTACGGGTACCTTTACCTCCCGTATTTTCAAACTTGCCAGTACAACGGTGCATCTGATGGTCGCGTCCGAGTGGAAGGCGATGCAATTACCTACAACGGACGTGTGTATCCGGCGGCCTACTCATCTGGTACCCCAGGCCCCGTCTTCCTCTCCAACGTCCCCTCCCTGCGCATAGCCTCCGTGGCCGGCAGCGCCGTGCCCGCCATCCCCACCGGCAACGCCGACGTGGTGCTCCCCGCCGATGTGGCCAACCCGGTCACAGTGAACTTCGAGACGACCAACGTGCCCACCGGCAACACCATCGTCTTGAAGGTGGTACCTGCCTCCGGCAACCCCATTGAGGTGCAGAGCCCGGCCATCGCAGGCACCACCTCCGCCGGCACCACCAGCGTGCAGGTGGCGCTGCCCGCCGGCCCCAGCGTGCTGCAGGCCACCACCACCTACACCGTGGTCGTGGCCATGGGCGAGGCGCTGTCGCACTACGCACAAAACGAGCGTGTCGAGAAAGTGCAGCTCATTGCCACGCTGAGCGGTGGTGCGCCGCAGGCCAAGCTCATCACCGTCAGCGGCAAGGAATACACCGTGCCGTGGTCGGTGTTGCAGATCGCCGGCTTCTCGGGCTGATGCATCGCGTCGCTTCACACAAAAACATTCAGGCACATCAGGGAGAAGTGCGATGACGCACAGGGCGCAGGGCAGGAGCGAGGGACAAGGCTGGGCACACCGCACGCTCGTGTGGTTGAGTGTGTTGGTGTTCGTGTTGTGGGCGGTGTCGGTGTCTTTTGTGCACGCCAAGCCCAAACCACCCACCCCACCCATCCCCCAGGTCACGCAACTCGGCCAGGGCACGCTGGTGCTCAAGCACGGCGCCAGCGGCGTGCTGCAAGCCACGCTCAGCCCCGCACCCGCTGCACCCGGTGTGCTGGCCGTGAGTTCGGACGATCCTTCAACCGTCAGTGTGCCCGCGTCCATCACCTTCGCCGCCGGGCAAACGCAGGTGGGCATTCCCGTCACCGGTGAACAAAAGGGCAAGGCCGACATCACCGTCTCGCTGGGTGGTTCCTCGCGCAGCGCCAAGGTCAATGTGACGCCGTCGCCTTCGCGCGTGCTTTCGTTGTCCCCCGCGCAGGCCACGCTGCAACCCGGCGCCACGGTGGCGCTGCAAGTGGCGCTCACACCGCGCAAGGCCGGCGCCGCCCTCACGCTGCAGCTCAGCAGCTCCGACCCGGCCAAGGTGTATGTGCCCGCGAGCATCACCCTGGCCCAGGGCCAGAGCAGCGCTGGTTTTGAAGCCCGCGCCATGGGGTTGGGCAGCGCCACCATCACAGCGCGCATCAGCCAGGGTGGCACCCACAGCGTGGCCACCGCGCAGATCCAGGTGGTGCCCGCTGCGCTGGCCGTGGTGTCGCTCGCGCCGCCCACCAGCAGCATCGAGCAAGGCACGCAGACCACGCTCACGCTCCATCTCTCGGCCACCGCCATCACGCCCACCACCGTGGCGCTGCAGGCACGCACCGCGGGTGTGCTGAGCTTGCCCACCCAAGTGGTGGTGCCCACCGGGCAGAGCAGCGTGAGCTTCCCGGTTCAGGGTTTGGCCGCCGGTCAGTCGCTGGTGGTGGCCACACTCCAGGGGCAAAGTGGCGCCAGCAGCGCACAGGCTGCCGTGCAGGTGACGCCTGTGCCAGCGCGCGTGGCCAGCATCCAGCCCGCGTTGACCCAGCTCACGGTGAACGCGCAGACCACGCTCACCTTGAAGCTCAACGCCGCGCAACCGCTTGAGACGCGAGTGGCCCTGTCCACCCAGCCACCCGGGGTGGCGCAGGTGAGCGCCGAACTGCTGGTGCCCGCCGGGCAGCTGGAGGCCACGCTGAGCGTCACGGGTCTCGCTGTGGGCCAGGCCGAGGTGGTGGCCAGCTTGAACGGCAGCACCCAGCGTGCCGGCATCACGGTCACGCCCGATCCCGTGCGGGTGACCGCTTTGCTGCCGCAACCCCTGGGCATCCAGGCCGGTGCCAGCGGCGCGCTCACCGTGCGCCTGAGTGCCGCACCGAGCGACGCGGTGGTGGTCACGCTCGCATCCAGCAACCCCGCCGTGGCGCAGCTCCCAGGCAGCGTGAGTTTTGCCCCCGGCACCGTTGAACAAACCGTGGTCGTCACCAGCGTTCAGGCCGGCAGCAGTCAGATCACCGCGACGTTGGGCGCCAGCAGCGCAAGCACCACCGTGCAGGTGGCCGAACCCCCGCCGCGTCTCTTGAAGGTCGAGCCCTCCGTGCTCGACCTGCCCAAGGGCCAGCTCGGCCAATTCACACTCACGCTCGACCGCGCCCCGCTGGCCCCCGCCGTCATCACGGTGGTCAACAGCAACGCAGCAGCGCTGCAAGTGCCCGAGCAAGTCACGGTGGCTGCCGGTCAGCTCAGCGCTGCGTTGCCCCTGGTCTCGCTGCAGCAGGGCAGTGCGCAGATCACTGCGGCCCTCAACAACGGGTCTGGCGGCAGCAGCCTGCAGGCAGCCGTGCACGTGGTGCCCCCGCAGATCGTCGCCATCACCATCACGCCGCCGTCCGCATCGCTGGGCGCAGGCCAGTCGTTGCAATTGCAAGCCGAAGGCATCTACACCGACGCGAGCGCCCGCAACATCACCACCGACCCAACCACGCTGTGGAAGAGCGAGGGCAGCAGCACCGCTGCCGTGAACAGCACAGGTGTGGTCACTGGCCAGCAACCCGGCCAGACCCGCATCACCGCCGAACAAACCCCCGCCGCCCTGCAAGGCCAGGGCGCCCCACAGACCGTGCAAGGCAGCGCGGCGGTGGTCGTTAGCGATGCCGGCGCGCTCAGCCTCACCGCCAACCGCACCGCGCTCAGCGTGGGTGAGGCTGTGCCCGTGGTGCTGGCCCTGCCGTACCCCGTGGCCCAGCCGGTCACGGTGAACCTCACGACCAGCGCTGGCCTGCAGGCGCCCGCCAGCCTCACGCTGGCCGCAGGTGAAACCAGCCGCACCTTCAACGCGCAGGCCACTGCGGTGGGCAACCCAACGCTCAGCGCCGCCACCAGCCTCGCCGGCGTGGCCTTCGAGCCCGCCCAACTCGGCTTCAGCATCACAGCCGCCGTGCCCGTGGGCCCGGTCATCAGCAGCGTGCAGCCCAACGCCGCCGCCCCCGGCGCGCCCATCACGCTCAGCGGCAGCGGCTTTGCCACCACGCCCAGCGGCAACACCGTGGTGTTCACAGGCAATGCGCCAGCCGTGGTGCAGTCTGCATCCAGTACACAACTCATGGTCACCGTGCCCGCCACGGCGCAGACCGGCCCCATCAGCGTCACCACCACCGCCGGCACCGGCCAGAGCCCGGTCTTCACCGTGCAGCGAGACCAATCGTTCGATCTGCAAAGCAGTCCATCGCAACTCAGCGTCATGCAGGGCAGCCAGGCCAGCGCGGTGATTCAGCTGGCCAGCAGCGGCGTGCGGCCCTTTGAGGGTCTGGCCAAGCTCAGCCTTGTCGTGCCGTCCGGCGGCCTGCCCGCCGGCATCACCGCTAGGTTTGAGCCCGCCCAGATCAGCGCCCAACAAAGCGGCCAGCTCATCCTGAGCGCGGCCGACAGCGCCGCCCTCGGCGGCAGCACCCTCACCATCCAAGCCCAGGCCACGCTGGACGGCCTGCCGTGGATCCGCCAGAGCCAGATCACCGCCCAAGTGATCACCCGCGCCAACGTCACCGGCGTCCAGGGCCGCTTCGTCACACCCGCTGGCCAAGGCATCCCGGGTGTCATCGTGCGCCACGAGAACAGCAGCAGCAACCAGGTGGTGACCGATGCCGCCGGCAACTTCCTCATCACCAGCCTGCCCAGTGGCACCAGCACCCTGCGCTTTGACGCCACCCCCGCCCACGCCCTGTACCCCATCTGGCCCTACAACGTGACGCTGCAGGCCGGCGAAGTGCTCACGCTCGCCGACTGGACCATCAACCCGCCACCGACGGATGACAAGTTCGTGCAGATCGCCAACGCAGCCAGCGAACAACGCGTGGCCGATGCGCGCTACCCCGGCTTTGAAGTCGTGCTGCCCGCCGGCGTGAGCATCACCGGGTGGGACGGTGTGAAGAAGACCCGCATCGCGGTGCAACGCATCGAGCCCAACCAACTGCCCGTGGCCAGCCCGCCGTTTGCCATGAAAGAGGCCTACCAGTTGTACTTCGGCACCCCCATGGGCGGCATCCCCAGCGCTCCCATCCCCGTGACCTTGCCCAACGTGGCCGACAAGGAACCGGGCGAGAAAGTGGACATCTGGTTCTTCGACGGCAGCCCCATGGGCGGCACGGGGGAGTGGAAGATCGCCGGGCAGGGCACGGTGAGTGCGGACGGCAAGACCGTGAGCAGCGACCCCGGGGCCGGGTTGACCCGCTTCTGTGGGGTGTGCGGCTTGGTCTCCATCAACTGCCCGCCGACACCCGAGCCGGTGAAGACACCCCCACTCACTTGCCCCGTCACCGAAGGCAACCCGGTCGACCTCTTCAGCGGCACCGAACTGGCCAGCGCCAATGGCCCGAGCTGCAGCGGCTTGACGCCCATCAGCACGGGCCTGCGCCACAACCCGGTGGACGCCTTCAACAACCGCGCCGGCACGCTCACCAGCTTCGGCTACGGCTGGACGTTCGAACACGACGTGAGCTTCCTGCCGTTCCAAGGTCCTCAGAAGAGACTGGTCATGCCCGGCGGGCAGCTCGTCAATTACATCGACGACGGCAGCGGCAAGTACCGCCCCGGCGACGACCCGAGGCACGCAGGCAGCTACGCACAAGCGAGCACCGGCGGTGCGTGGGACGTGATCCGCAAAGACGGCACCACCTGGCACTTCGAGCCCTTTGCCGGCATCACCGGGATCATCCGGGGCGGGCCACCCCTGTTCCTCACGCGCGTCACCGACGGCAACGGCAACAGCACCACATTGACCCGCCAGAGCAACGGGCGCCTGCAGTCCGTGCAGGGCCTGGACGGCCGGCGCATCAACCTGAGCTACGGCGCCAACGGCTTCGCCAACCAGATCACCGACCACACGGGCCGCACCCAAACCATCGAGTACACCAGCACAGCCAGCCCCCGCATCAGCGCATTGGTGGACCCCGCCGGGCGGCGCACCGAATACAGCTACCAAAGCCCACCGGTCTACCGCAATGGCGCAGGCCCAGCCGCCTGCGAAGCCGAGTTGCCCGCTGGCAACCCGCATTACATCAACAGCATCAAATACCCGGGCAGCAGCACACCGACGCTCAACACGATTGCCACCGACCGCGTGGTCAAACAGACCACCAGCACCGGCGAGACCTGGAAGTTCGCCTACAAGCGCATCGGCGCCTGCGTGGTGAAAGTGCAGGACGAAACGGCCAAGACGTGGAGCTACAGCTGCCGGGCCGGCCAAAGCCTGAGCAGCCGAACGCTGCCAGCAGGCGCCACGGTCACCGAAACCCTCAGCGGCACCTGCCCGGAGGTGGAGAGCGAAGAAACCCTCAACCAGGGCTGGCGCTTCTTTGGTGGCACCAATGTGCAAACCACCGTGACCCACCCCAACGGCAGCACCACCACAACCCGCTTCAACCCCCGTGGTCTGCCGCTGGAAGAAACCGACGAGGCCGGGCAAACCACACGCCACCAGTACGACGCCAACCACCAGAAAACGAAAACCACCGACCCACTCGGCCGCGTGACCAGCTTTGAGTACGACACGCAAGGCAACCAAACCGCTGTGACCAACCCACTGGGCATCCGCACGGAAACCGCGTACGAGCCCGTGAGAAACAAACCCACCAGCCTGACCCAGTTCTTGCTCGGCGTGCCCAGCCAGCAGGGTGGCCTGCAGCTGAGCTACACCCCGGTGAGCCAGAGCATGACGTACGACGCGAAGGGCAATCTGACGCAGGTGCTGGACGCCACGGGCATCAGCGGGCAGATGGCTTATGACGCGAAGGGCCAGCTCAGCAGCATCACGCTGCCAGCCAAAAGCACGGTCAGCACCTTGCCCATCGTCAACGAAGGAACGACAGGCTCCATCGCCAAAGCGGCCAGACAAATTGCACTGAGCTACAACGCCGCCGGCGACCTGAGCAAGATCACCGACGCGTTGAACAACGCCACCAACCTCGGCACCGACAGCTTGGGTAGAACCACCAGCAGCACCGACCCGCTGGGCTACACCAGCACGCAGCAGTACAACACCATCGACCAGCCGACCGACGCGAAGAACCCGCTGAACCACACGACGCGGGTGACCTATGACACAGCGGGCCGAGTGACAGGCGTGATCAACGAAGCGGGCGTCACCATCGAGAGCTACACGCACGATGCGCAAGGCCGGGTCACGCAAGTCAAAGACGCGCTGAACCAGACCACCGGCATCGAGTACGACAGCAGCAACCGGCCCAACAAGATCACCGACCGCAAAGGCCAGGTGACCACAGTGAACTACACCGAGCGCGGGCAGATCAGCAGCATCAGCCAGCCCGGGCAGACCATCACATACCAATACGACGCGGTGGGCCGACTCACTGAAGTGCGGGACAACACCAGCGTCAACCAGTACCGGTATGACGCCGCAGACCGGGTCACGCAGATCGACAGCACCACGGCAGCGGGCACCCGCGTCCTGGACCGCGCTGCGCTGTTTCGCGGGTATCCGCAGGCGGTGCGAAACGACAACGGCCCGGAGTTCACCAGCCGGGCATTCATGGCCTGGGCGCAAGCGCATGGCATCCGCCACATCCTAATCCAGCCGGGGCGCCCGATGCAGAACGGCTACATCGAGAGCTTCAACGGCAAGTTCCGCGATGAGCACCTCAACGAGTGCTGGTTCCAGACTTTGCATCAGGCCAGGATGGCAGTGGCCGCTTGGCGCACGGACTACAACGAGGTCAGGCCGCACAGCAGTCTGGGACGCATGCCACCTGCTCGATTCGCCGAGCTGCATCGCCAGCGCGCTGGCGATGCAGCTCAATTCCCATCAACCCCAACACCCATCGAGTAATCTTGAACCCGGACTTTCACTTTTGATTGGTTTGTCTACAGGGGGCAGGTCAGTCGGGCGCTCCAGATCGACACGTGTCTAGACAACGGCTGGCGGTGGAGCCGTGAGCAGGCCGCATGTGACGATCAAGTTCAAACCACCCCCAAGGCCCCCAACACCGCCCCCGCCCCAATCATCCAAAGCAGGTGAATCTTCGTCCGCCACACCAGCAAGGTGGCCGCCGCCGTCAACAGCCACAGAGGCCAGTCGCGATCTGGGTGGTCGTGGGAGCCGGTGAGCAGCCAGCCGGTGGCAATGAGCAGCGCGATGACGATGGGGGCCATGCCGGTCTTGAAGGCGCGCACCGCGCGCAGTTCGCGGTTGTTGTGGGCCCAGCGGGTGGCGGTGTAGGTGAGCACGGACGAGGGCAGCATGATGGCCACCATGGTGACCAGCACGCCCAACAAGGCAAGTGACCAGGCTGCCCAGCCGGCGCCGGGGCCGCCGCCGGCGTTGAGACCCACATTCCAGCCGAGCAGGGCGACGAACAAGACGTTGGGGCCCGGTGCGGCTTGCGACAGTGCGATCGACGAGGTGAACTGCGCTTCGCTGAGCCAGC
>LNFM01005011.1_pt1 | contig 23504 bp, 20 predicted proteins | sample 596031 | NCBI WGS metagenome assembly LNFM01 (sample SAMN04254537, study PRJNA301005) | activated carbon metagenome | isolation source: dual media filters at the Ann Arbor, Michigan drinking water treatment plant | place: USA: Ann Arbor | reverse complement strand
CGCTGCTGGCCACGCCGGCCCTGCGCCGTGCGTGGCTGTTCGTGCTCGCGATCGCGCTCCACAACGTACCGGAAGGGCTGGCGATCGGTGTCGCGTTCGCCGCCGGAGACCTGTCGCAGGCACGTGCCCTGGCTACCGGTATCTCGATCCAGGATATCCCGGAAGGGCTCGTCGTGGCCGTGGCCTTGCGCACCGCGGGCCATGGACGGATCTCCTCCGTGCTGTTCGGCATGGGGTCGGGGCTGGTGGAGCCTGTCGCGGCCGTGGTCGGCGTGATGGCCGTGTCTGCGTCGACACTGCTGCTGCCCTGGGGCCTGGCCTTTGCCGCCGGGGCGATGCTGTTCGCGATCAGCCATGACGTGATCCCCGGCGCGACGGGCAAGGGGAACCAGGGACCGGCCACCGCGGCCCTGATCGTGGGCTTCGTATTGATGATGATGCTGGATACGGCGCTCGGGTAGCGCGCCTCGGTACCGCGGGCCGGTGTCGATCAGATCGCGATCCGGGCGGCGTCGCACAGCACGCTGCGCGCGAGGCTGCCGGCGACGATGCGCGATGACGAGGTGTCGCCGATGCGGGCCGAGCTGATCTCGGCATGCAGGCTGCCGAACGGACCGCCGGCGCGCAGCGAATGGAGATTGGTCGTCAACGAAGGGTCGGCGAAGATGCGTACCCGGGTGCGCTCGAAGCCGATGCCGGCCAGCGCGATCAGGGCGGCGACGTTCGCATTCTTGGGGAAGGTCCGGGCGGCGTCGCGGGCATTGCCCTCCCACACCAGCAGCGGCGCGTCCAGGGCGGACAGGTCGCGTCCCCGTGCGGATTCATGGGAGGCCCAGGTCGACGGGGGCGCCGAGCGGGTGTATTCGACCGTGTCGATGCCGATCAGGCGGGCCGAGGCGAGGGCATCGATGCCGGCGAGGGCGCCCGAAGGGATGGACAGGCGCGATCCGCCAGCGGTGGCGGCGGCGACGATCGAGGCCATGACTGCGTTGTCGGCGAGCGCGCCGACCGAACCCGCGATCACGTCGCAGCCTGCCGCCAGGACCTGCGGCACGTGGGACGTGAATGCCGCCTGGCTCGCGGCCTCGACCACCAGGTCGGGCCGTGCGGCCAGCAGGGCTGCGACGTCGGACACGACCGGATAGCGTGCGCCGGCGTGGCGCGAAGGGTCGGACACCAGTGCCGCGACCAGTGCCACGCCTGCGGGGCCGCCGTCGATGCCGGCATCCGGGCGCGACAGGCAGCGCAGGGTCTCCTGCCCGATCGCACCCATTCCGATCATGCCGAGCCTGAGCGTCATCGCGGCCTCAATCCGTGTACAGGCTGGCGAGGTCGGACACCCTCACCGGCTTGATCGGCGAGCGCGGATGGAAGTGGTCCACCGTGCCCGCGGGGACCCCGAGTTCGGCCGCGAGCAGGGCCTCGACCACCGGGCCGCAGATGCGGCCCTGGCAGTAGCCCATGCCGCAACGCGTCGCGCCCTTGATGAAGTTGACGTTGCCTCCCCACGGGCGGCACGCCGCGCGAACCTGGCCTGCGTTCACCTCTTCGCAGCGGCAGACGAGGGTGTCGTCGGTCAGCAGGTCGAGCAGCCCCGGGCGCGGCGCGAACAGTTCGTTCACCAGCGCACCGAACGCGCGCCGGTGCCGCCGCTCGCGTTGCAGCGCTTCGATCCCCGGTGCAGGCACGGCGAAGCCCAGTTCCTGCAGCGCAGCCGATGCGGCCAGCGCGCCTTCGGCCATGGCCGCCCAGGCGCCGCCGATGCCCGCGGTTTCGCCGGCAACGAACACCCCGCGCACGCTGGTCTGCATGTCGTCTTCATGCACAGGGACCCATCCGCCGAGACGGGCGTCGTACACATGCCGGCAGCCGAGCGTGCGCGTGAGCTGGACCGACGGCACGAAACCGAAACCGACGCACAGCGTATCGGCTTCGATGTGCCGTTCGGTGCCGGGCCGTGGCCGCCCCTGCCGGTCGCAGTCCATCAGGACCACGCGCTCGACCGCGCCGCTGCCTTCCGCGCGCACGACCACCTTGCGGAAGTGGATGCGCACGCCGGCGCGCGAGAGCACGCGGCGGTAGTCGAGGGCTTCCGCCACCCGGTCGCCATGGCCGCGCAGGCGCAGCACATGGCGGAACCAGTCGACCGGGTGGGTCGCCTCGTATACGCCCAGCGGCGGCCGGCCGGCCTGGATCAGGGTGCGCGCGACCGGCAGCAGGAAAGGGCCGGATCCGGCGAGCACGATGCGTTCGCCGGGAAGCATGCCCTGGCCCTTGACCAGCGTCTGCGCGCCACCGGGTGTCATCACGCCGGGCAGGTCCCAGCCGGGGAACACGCCGGGCCGCTCGATCGCGCCGGTGGCGACGATGATCCTGCGCGCGCGCAGGGTGAGCGCCCGGCGCCGGTGCATCACCTCGAGCACGCCGCCTTCGAAGCTTCCCCACACGGCCGCTTCGTCCAGCAGCGTGATGCCGGCTGCACGCACCTCTGCCAGCAGGCTGTCGCCCTTGGTGAAGTCTGCATCGAGGCGGCTGCGGTCCGGTACCTCGAAGGCCGCGGGCAGCTGGCGGTAGTACTGTCCGCCGGGCTCGGGATACTCGTCGAGCAGGACCGTCCGGGCCCCGCCGCGCGCCGCGGTCAGCGCGGCATGCAGGCCGGCCGGGCCGGCGCCGACGATCGCGATGTCCGTTTCCATCGGTGCGCTCATGCGGGATCGTTGCCGTCGAAGCGCAGCGGCGTGGTCACCTGCATGCCGTCCTCGACCCGGGTCATGCAGGCACGGCTGCCCTGCAGGCCATCGATGGTCATCACGCAGTCGAAGCACACGCCCATCGCGCAGAACAGTCCCCGCGGCTGCCCGCCGTTGCGCGTATGGCGCAGCACGCGCCGGCCCTGCGCGAGCAATGCGGTCGCGACGGTCTGGCCGCGCCGGGCCGGCAGCGGCTCGCCGTCGACGATCAGCGTCACGCCGGCGCCGGGCTCGAGGGCGTCGCCGATCACTGGATCGCCCCGTGGCCGGACTCGAGGTCCTGCAGGAACTGTGCGACCGGATACGGATCGCCGTCGCGGCCGATGTAGCGCGACAGGTAGAGCCCGGTCACGGGCGACAGCGCCATGCCGTCGCCGCCATGCCCGGTGGCCACGGCGTATCCGGCCGGACCACCGCCATCGCCGAGCAGCGGGCCCTTCGACGAGTAGGGACGCAGGCCTGCCCAGCTGCGCAGCACGTTCAGCCGGCCGAGCTCGGGCATGAAGCGCGCAGCGCATTCGCAGATGCCGGTGACCACCTCGCGCGTGTTGCGGCTGTCGTAGCCGACGAACTCGTTGGTGCTGCCGAGCAGGACCGTGCCGCTCAGCGGCTTGCGCGTGTAGCTGAGCGAGATCGGCGTCCGTTGGGGTCGTCCGTCCGTGGGCGCGGTCACGTGCTTGGCCAGCAGCTGGCTTGCACCGGACACGCGTATGCCCGGCAATGCGTCCGTGGCTTCCAGCACGACGATCTGTCCGCGCCGCGGCACGACGTCGTGCGTCGCACCGACCATCTTGCCGATCATCGGGGCGAAGGCCCCGGCGGCGTTGACGACCCAGGGCGCCTCGATGTTGCCGCGCGACGTCATCACCCCGGTGACATGGCCGTCATCGATGGAGATGCCTTCGACCGTGGTGCCGGTGAACACCTGTGCCCCGCGGTTGCGCGCGGCATCGGCGAAGCCCTGTGTGACCTTGAACGGATTCGCGTGCGCATCGGTCGCGCAGTAGAGGCCGGACAGCACGCGTCCGCGCAGCAGCGGATTCAGTTCCCGGCAGCGCTGCTCGTCCACCAGCTCGACCGGCACGCCGACCGCACGCTGGCCCGCGGCCAGCGCCTCGAGGTAGGCGATCTCGGTCTCGGACTCGGCGACGATCAGGTTGCCTTCGACCGCATATTCGGTCGGCGTTCCGAGCTCGGCGGAGAGTCCCTCGTGCAGGCGCTGGCTGGCGCGCGCCAGCTCGAGCACCGTGCCCCCCTTCTTCGTCGCCATCGCGATGGAGCCGGGGTTCACCGACGACGCGCCGCTGCCGACCACGCTGCGTTCGACCAGCGCGACCCGTGCGCCCGCCTTCGACAGGTAGTAGGCGACCGCGCATCCGACCACGCCGCCGCCGATCACGACGGCATCGGCCCGGGTCAGCATCGGGCAACGTCCAGGCTATCCATTCGTCCACGGTCGGTTCGGAGTCGATGCCCGATGTATACAGGCCGCGTCCGATCCAGGTCAATGCCCGGACAGCGCGCGCTGGATCCGGTCGCGGCGCAACTGCGGCGCGAAGGAGGCGATGAACGCGAACACGAAGGCGCGCAGGAAGGCGCCCTTGCGCAGCACCACCTTGATGGTCGCCGGGGCGAACAGGTGGCTTGCGCTGACCGCATGCAGGTCGGTGTCCTCTTCCGGGCTCCAGGCGATCGCGGCGACGATGGCGATCCCCAGCCCGGACCGCACGTAGGTCTTCATCACGTCGACGTCGGTCGCGGTGAGCACGATGTTCGCTTCCAGCCCCTCCGCCTCGAATGCCTCGACGATGCGCCTGTGCAGCGAGAACTTCGCGTCGTAGGTGATCAGCCGCTCCCGGCCGAGGTCGCGCAGCGTGACCCGGCGGCGCCGGGCGAGGCGATGGCCGGCGGGCATGACCACCACGCGTTCATGCTGGTTGCAGGTGAACGACACGAGTCCCTCGCGCGGCTCGCCGGTCTCGGCGCAGATCGCGAGGTCGGCCTCGCCGGCGGCGACCCAGTCGACGAGCTGCTGCGGGTCGCCCTGGCGGAGCACCAGGCGCACGTCGGGGTAGGCCGCCATGAACGTGTGCACGACCGAGGGCAGCACGTAGCGCGCATAGCTGTGCGACGCGGCGATGGTGATCGTGCCGCGCTGCGTCCGCGGCGCATCGTGCGCGAGTTCGCCGAGGGACTCGAGTTCATGCAGCACCCGGCGCGCGGTCTCCAGCACCTCGCGCCCGCTGCTGGTCAGCCCGCAGATGCGCCGGCGCGAGCGGACGAACACGGGCACGCCTAGCTCGTCCTCGAGTGCCTGCAGGTGGCGGCTCACGCTGGGCTGCGAGGTGAAGCCGTTGCGCGCGGTGGACGACAGGTTGAGGCCGTTGTCGACGGCCTGGCAGAGCAGTTGCAGCTGGCGCAGGCGGGTCATGGCTCGGGCCCTTTCGATGCAGGAATCGCATGGATATCATGCAATATTAGTCTTTGTATGCATGGAGCGGTGGCGCCTATACTGGGCTCCGATCCGTCGCCCGGAAACGGCGGACTGACGCGTTGCCCCGAATTGCTGCCCTGGCGCGCTGCCCTGGCGCGTTGCGATATCGCAAGCGAAGCGGGAACCACCCGAGGAGGTTTCAGATGATCCATGTCGATCCCGTGGCAGGCGCAGCCCCTGGCCCGGCCGGGCGCGTGCGCCTGGTGAATCCGCGCGGGCAGCTCGATGCCGTGCGCGCCTCGCTGGCGTCCCGGCTCGCCAGCCTCGATGGCCGGGCGATCGGCTTCATCGACAACATCAAGCCGAACGCCGGCCTGTTCCTCGACCATGTCGAGCGGATGATGGTCGCCGACCACCCGGGCATCTCCACGGTCCGGGTGCGCAAGAACTTCACCTCCAGCCGGCTCATCGCCGACCAGCTCGAAGGCCGCGCCGACGCGGTGGTGAACGCCTGGGGCGACTGAGGGGGCTGCACGTCGTGGTGTATCCACGACTCCGCATGGCTGGAAAAGCATGGCGTGCCGACGGCCACCGTCGTCACCACCGCGTTCATCCGGCCGGCACGGCTTGCCGCGCGCAGCCTGCAGGTGGAAGACCTGCCGCTGATCGTGACCCCGCATCCCCTCAACGACCTCGAGCCTGCGCAGGTCGCCGACCTCGCGCGCGCGGTCTATCCGCTGATCATCCTGCACCTGACCGGCCAGGGCGTGCTCGACAGCACGGTGCATGCGCCGTTCGAACATCCGGCCGGCAATCCGATGACCTCCGGCACTGACCGCGAAGGAGGCGGCCGCTGATGGAACCCGTGCAACCGGACGAAGCCGTCTTCGAACTCGAAGATTCGTGGGAGGCGATCAACCAGTGGTTCCTCGAGCGTGACCTGACCGACGGGTTGCCGATCGTGCCGCCGACCGAGTCCCGGGTGCGCGCGATGACCGACTACACCCAGCGCTTCACCGGCTGGGCGGCGCAGGATGTGCTGGGCAAGCTGGCGCCGCGGCAGGGCATCGCGACCATCGAGGCGATCGCCGCCAATGCCGTGATGGCCGGGTGCCGCCCCGAATACATGCCGGTGCTGATCGCCTGCGTGAAGGGGCTGGCCGATCGCCGCTTCAATCTCGACGCCATCCAGACCTCGACCCACAACACGTCGGTGCTGCCGATCGTCAACGGGCCGGTGGCCCGGGCGATCGACCTCAACTGGGGCTACAACTACACCGGCAGCCGCTGGCAGGCCACGGCGGCGATCGGCCGCGCGATCCGCCTGATGATGTCCAACATCGGTGGCACGCCGGGGTCGGTGAACATCCACACCCAGGGCCATATCGCGCGCTTCGAGTACTGCATCGCCGAGAACGAAGCGGACAATCCATGGGAGCCGCTGCATGTCGAGCGCGGATTCGAGCCCGGGGCCAGCACGGTCACGCTCGTGCCCGCCTGCCCGGCGGCGATGATCGACGACAACGGTGGCAGCCAGTCCGCGAAGGACCTGTTGCGCACGCTCGCGCACTCGATCGCCTATGTGGGCAACCGCAACACGAACGGCGAAGGCCAGCCGCTGCTGATACTCGCGCCGCAGCATGCGCGCCTGCTGGCCAACGGCGGTTACTCCAAGGCCGAGGTGAAGCGATTCATCTGGGAGCGCGCACGCGTCCCGTTCGGCGACATCCCGCGCGGGAACCTGGTCAGCTTCAGCGAGAAGAACCTGAAGCTCTATGCGGATGTCGATCCCGGCTATGGCGTTCCGATCGCGGACATGCCCGAGGACATCGTGATCGTGGTGATGGGCGGCTCCGGCACGCACAGCCTGTCGGTGCAGACGCGGCTCGCCTGCGAGAACCTGACCATCCCGATCACGCGCAAGGATGGAACCCCGCTGGCGTTTCCCCAATGAGCTGCGGCCTGCGGGCCTGCAGCCGATGACGGAGGAAGAACGATGGTCTGCCTTGCACGTGTCATACCCGCGGTCGCCACTGCGACGCTGCTCGCCTGTTCGACGGTCACGCCGCTCCCCGCGCAGGCGCAGGCCTATCCGGTGCGCGCGATACGGATGGTGGTCCCGTTCGCGCCCGGTGGCACCACCGACGTGCTTGCCCGCGTGCTCGGGCAGCAGATGGGCGACCGGCTCGGGCAGACCATCGTGGTCGACAACCGGCCGGGCGGCTCCGGCGTGGTGGGCGCCACCATCACCGCGCGGTCGGCGCCCGACGGCTACACGCTGCTGCTGACGTCGCTGTCGCCGGTGGTGATCAACGTGAGCATGTTCCCGCCCGGCAAGGCGCCCTACGACCCCGAGAAGGACCTCGCGCCGATCTCGCTGATCACCCGCGTGCCATCCGTGATCGCGGCGCTCGCGAACAGCGAGATCCGCTCGCTGGCCGACCTCGGCCGCGTGGCGAAGGCGCGGCCCGGCCGCGTCACCTTCGGCACCGCCGGTGCCGGCAGCGTGAACCACCTGATCGGCGAACTGTTCCGGGTCGGCGCGAACATCGACATCCTGCACGTCCCCTACAAGGGGGCGGGCCCGGCGATGGCGGCCCTGCTGTCGAAGGAGGTCGACCTGATGATCTCGTCGCCGGTGGCGATGATGTCGCAGGTGCGCAACGGGCAGGTACGGGCGATCGGCGTATCCGGGGCGAAGCGCTCACCGGCCCTGCCGGACACGCCGGCGATCGGTGAAGCCGCGGTCCCCGGCTTCGACTCGACCGCGTGGTATGCGCTGATGGCCGCGGGCGGCACGCCGCGGCCGATCGTCGACCGGGTGCGTGGCGTGCTCGTGCTGGCGATGCAGGAGCCGGCCATCGCCGAGCGGCTGATCGGCGAAGGGGCGGTGCCCGAGACGTCCACGCCCGAGGAACTGGCGCAGCTGATCCGGGTCGAGATCAAGCGCTGGGCGAAGGCGGTTCAGCTGTCCGGCGCCAAGCTCGATTGACATGAATGGAGCGACGATGTCCCTGATCCGCCAGCCCGGCATGCTGGGCCCGCTGAAGCTCAAGAACCGCATCACGCTGGCGCCGCTGGGCACCAACTTCAGCACCAGCGACGGCCTGATCACCGATCGCGACAAGGCCTACTACGCCGAGCGCGCGAAGGGCGGCGTGTCGATGATCATGACCTCCGCGATGGGCGTGAACGGCCGTGCGCGTTCCCACCGGTTCACGCCGGTCTGCTACCACGACCGCTTCATCCCCGGCCTGGCCAGCCTGGTCGATGCCATCAAGTCGCACGACTGCCATGTTTTCGGCCAGCTCAACCACCACGGCGCGCTGCTGCACGAGCCGGGTGCGGTGGCGGTCGGTCCGTCCGACTGGATCAACCCGAAGACCGGCGACGGCGTGCGGCCGATGACCCGCGACGAGATCGTCGACGTGCAGAAGGACTTCGCCAGCGCGGCGCGCCGCCTGTGGGTGGCCGGGTACGACGGCGTCGAGATCCATGCGGCGAACGGCTACCTGTTCCAGCAGTTCTTCACCCCGCGCATCAACCAGCGGACCGACGAGTACGGCGGTTCGGTCGACAACCGGATGCGCTTCCTGGTGGAGACGGTCAAGCGGATGCAGGACGCCGCGCCCGACCTGCTGGTGATGGTGCGCTTCAGCGTGACCGAGTTCACGCCGGACGGATACACGCAGGACGACGCGATCGCGCTGGCGCGCGGCCTGGAGCGGGCCGGGGTGGTGGCGCTCGACCTGTCCGGCGGCAGCAACGAGACGCCGCAGCTGTCGAAGTACTGCATCCAGACGCCGTCGTTCCCGCGCGGGTGCCTGGCGCCGCTGGCGAAGCCGATCCGCGATGCCGTGTCGATCCCGGTGTTCGTCGCCGGGCGCATCGTCGAGCCGCAGGACGCGGAGGCGGTGCTCGCCTCGGGCAGCGCCGACTTCATCTCTCTCGGGCGCGCGCTGTACGCCGATCCCCACTGGTGCCTGAAGGCGTTCGGCGAGGTCGATGCACCGATCCGGCAGTGCATCGCCTGCAATGTGTGCCATGACCGGCTGTCGGCCGAACGCGACGTGACCTGCGTGCAGAATCCCCTGATGGGCACGGCCTTCGAGGCGTTGCCGCTGGCCGAGCCGCAACTCCATCCCGGGCAGCCCCGGGCGGCGCGGCGGCGGGTGCTGGTGCTGGGCGCGGGCGTGAGCGGTGTCGAGGCTGCACGCGTCGCCGCCGCGCGTGGCCACCAGGTGGAAGTGTGGGAGCGCAGCGATCGCCTCGGAGGCCAGGTCGCGCTGGCGATCGCGGCCCCGGACAAGAAGGAAGTCGAGGCGGCATGGCGATATCCGCTGCAGCAGGCCAACGCACTCGGCGTGCCGCTGAAGACCGGTGTCGTGGCGGACTCGGCCTCCATCCGTGCGTTCGCGCCCGACGTGGTCGTGCTGGCGACCGGCGCCGTGCCGCGCCCCCTGCCGTTCGACCGCGATGCGCTCGACCCGTCGATCACCGTGCTGCAGGCGTGGGACGTCCTGCGCCGGCCCGATCGTGTCGCGGCGGGTGCGCGGGTCACCATCGTCGGCGGCGGCACCGTCGGCATGGAGACGGCCGACCTGCTCGCGGCGCGCGGGGTGCGCGTGTCCCTGGTCGAGCCGAAGGCGGTGCTCGGCGAGGGCATGTCGAAGAGCAACCGTACCGAAGTCGCGGACCGGCTGCGCGCCGCCGGCGTGGTGGTGCGGCTGAAGACGCAGGTCGTCGCGGCGCGGGGTGGCACGCTGGAGCTGCGCGGTCCGGATGGCGCAGCCATCCTGCACGAGGTCGGCGAGATGCTGCTGGTCGCGGTCGGCGCGCAGCCGAACCTCGAGATGGTCCCGGTGCTCGAGGACGTGGGCATACCCTACGTCGCGATCGGCGACTGCTCGGTGCCGGGCGACTTCATGACCTGCCTGCGCGATGCGCGCATGGTGGGCTACGCCATCGACCGGTACGCGGTGCGGCCGGCCAGGGTGGTGCCCGGGACGGCCAGGCTCAGCTGAGGCCTGGCTCCGGACCACCAGCGGAGGGCAGGGCATGGATTCCGTCGTCTCGCGACTCGTCGCGTTCGCACAGTCGATCCACTACGACGACCTGCCGCCGGAGGTCGTCGATGCGAGCCGGATGCGGCTGGTCGACTACGTGGGGGTCGCGCTGGGCGGGCATGATGCGCCGCCCAGCGTGATCGCGCGGGCGCTCGCTGCGCGGGTGTCGGTGCCTGCCGGGGCCAGGGTGATCGGCACGAATCGCCGTACCCTGCCGGAACTGGCCGCCTTCGCCAACGGCGTGATGGCGCGCTACCTGGATGGCAACGACAATTTCCCGAGCGGGGGCCATCCGAGCGACACGATCAGCGCGCTGCTCGCCGCCGCCGACCAGGTGAACGCCGATGGCCGGACGCTGGTCGCCGCGATCGTCGCCGCGTACGAGGCCTACTACTGCCTGTTCCAGTCGCTGAAGGTGCGCGACAAGGGCTATGACTACGTGATCTACACCGCCGGTGCCTGCGCGATCGGCGCGGCGAAGCTGCTCGGGCTGGATCCCGCGCGCGGCGCGCACGCGCTCTCGCTGGCGCTGACGCCCAACCTCGCGCTCGGCGCGACCCGGCGCGGCCACCTGTCGATGTGGAAGGGCTGTGCCGGCGGCAATGCCGCGCGCAACGGCGTGTTCGCGGCACTGCTCGCGGCCGAGGGCATGACCGGGCCCGAGAAGCCGGTCGAGGGTTCGCATGGCCTGTTCGAGCTGATGCACGAATCGGAGATGGCGCCGCTGGCCGTGCGGCCGGGCGAACTCAAGGTGCTGCAGGCCTGCACCAAGAACTACCTCACCGAGTACCACTCGCAGTTGCCGGTCGAGCTGGCGCTCGAACTGCATGCAGCGATCGCGGGGCGCCCGATCCGCGCGATCACCATCCATACCTACTGGTTCACGTTCAGCGAGATCGGCAACGAGCCGGAGAAGTGGCATCCGACCACGCGCGAGACCGCCGACCACAGCCTGCCGTTCATCATCGCCGCGGTGCTGGTCGACGGGGCGTTCAGCGATGCGATCTTCTCGGATGAACGGCTGGCCGATGCGCGCATCCATGCGCTGTCGGACAGGGTGTCCGTGCGCGAGGATCCGGACTTTTCGCGCCGGGCACCGGCTGAACTGCCCTGCCGGATCGAGATCACGCTCGAGGATGGATCGACCCATCACGCCGAGGGCGCCTGGCCGCTGGGTCACTACCGGCGGCCGATGCAGACTGCCCAGGTGGAGGCGAAGTTCACTGCGTTGGCGTCGCGGGCCTTGCCCCGCCCCGCGGCGGCGCGTGCGCTCGACGTCCTGCGCACCCTCGAGCGCCAGCCGGACCTCGACCGGCTGTTCGACGCGATCGCGCTCGGTTGACGGCACCGCGCGGCCGGAGGGATGGGCAGCGGCCTCCCGCGTGCCCCGGGCGGCGCCGTTGCGCATAATGGTTCGATGACGACCCCGGCACCGATGGTGGAAGCTTCGGGCCTTTTCATGGCCCATGCCCTCGCAGGCGAGCAGATCCAGGTGCTGCGCGATGTGTCACTGCGCATCGAAGCCGGCGAACGGGTGGCAATCGCGGGGCCGTCGGGTTCGGGCAAGACCTCGCTGCTGCTGCTGCTGTCCGGGCTCGAGCAGCCTGCCGCCGGCCGGATCGCGGTGGACGGCATCGATCTGGGCGGCCTGGATGCAGACGGGCTCGCCGACCTGCGCCGCGATCGAATCGGCATTGTGTTCCAGTCGTTTCACCTGCTCTCCGGACTGAGTGCGCTGGACAACGCCGCGCTGCCGTTGCAGATGACCGGCGCGCGCGACGCGCGCGACCGGGCGGTGGAAGCGCTGCGCCGCGTCGGCCTCGGCGGGCGCCTCGATCACTTCCCCGGCCAGTTGTCCGGCGGGGAGCAGCAGCGCGTGGCGATCGCGAGGGCCACCGTGCATCGGCCGCGGCTGTTGCTCGCCGACGAACCGACCGGGAACCTCGACGGCGCCAGCGCCGGCGCGATACGCGACCTGCTGTTCGAACTGAACCGCGAACTGGGCACCACGCTGGTGCTGGTCACCCACGACCCGGACTTCGCGCGGCGCTGCGACCGGGTGCTGCGCCTGTCCGAGGGCATGCTGCACGAAGCGACGTCCGATGCGGCTGCTGGTTGACCTCGCCTGGCGCGACCTGCGTTCGAGTGGCCGCAGCCTGTGGATCTTCTGCGCCTGCCTGATGCTGGGCGTGGCGCTGGTCGCCGCGGGTGGCGGCCTGTACCGGCAGGTGGCGGACGGGCTGCGGGCCGACGCGCGCCTGCTGTTCGGCGGGGATGTCGAGATCGAGCAGGGTGAGCCGCTGCCCGCGTCCGTGCTGGAATGGATGCAGGCGCGCGCGGTGGTGTCGCGGGTGGTTGAATTGCGCACGATGATGCGCCTGGACGACGGCCGCGCACAGCTGGTCGAACTGCAGAGCGCCGACGGCAGCTATCCGCTCTATGGCGAGGTGACGTTGTCGCCCGGGGGCAGTCTCGGGCCAGTGCTGGCCGAAAGTGAAGGCGCCTGGGGTGTCGCGATCGACGCCGCGATGGCGCGGCGGCTGGGTGTCGCGGCGGGCGATGCGGTCGAGATCGGCGATGCACGCTTCGTCGTGCGTGCGCTGGTGACCCGGCAGCCCGATCGCAGCCTGCGTGCAGAGTGGGCCGGCGCCCCGGTGCTGGTGTCCGAAGGCGGGCTGCAGGCGAGCGGCCTCGTGCAGCCGGGAAGCCGCGTCGAGTACGTCTACCGGGTGCGCACGGACGAAGCTGCGGTGTCGTGGCGCGATGCCTTCGTGGCGGCATTCCCGGCGCTCGATGCGGAGGTCCGCACCTTCGAGCAGCGCAGCGAGCGCATGGCAGACGTGCTCGGACAGATCGGGTCCGGACTGCTGCTGCTCGGCTTCTCCGCGCTGTTCATCGGCGGCCTGGGCGTGTCCAACAGCGTGCAGGCCTACCTCCAGGGCAAGCTCGCCGCGTTCGCGACGCTTCGTGCAATGGGCATGCGCGATCGGCGCGTGGCCATGCTCGCGCTGCTGCAGGTGCTCATGCTAGCCAGCGCCGCCAGTGCAGTCGGGGTCGTCCTCGGCAACCTCCTCGCGCTTGCCGGCACGGCGCTGGCCGCCCAGCGGCTGCCGCTGGGCGTGGCGCTGCCACGCCTGCTCGCGCCCTCGGTGCTGGCGTTCGTGTTCGGCCTGCTCACTGCGCTCATGTTCGCCCTGCCCGCGCTTGGCCGGGCGCTGTCGGTGCCGCCCGCGGCGCTGTTCAGGGGCGTTGCCGGCGATGCGTCGCGCACGCCGCGTGGTGCCTGGCTCGCGACCGCCGGCACGGCCTGCCTCCTGATGCTGCTGCTGGTCGGCGTGCTGCCGGATCCGCGCTTCGGCCTGGCCTTCGTCGGCGCCACGCTGGTGGTCCTGTTGCTGCTCGAAGGGCTGACCCGTGCATTGCGACGGGGCGCCGCCTCGCTGCAGGCCCGTCGCTGGCCACCGCTGCCGCTGGAGCTTCGCCTCGCGCTGTCGGCCATGCAGCGGCCATCGTCGCCGCTGCATCCGGCCCTGCTGTCGCTCGGATCCGCCTTGACCCTGCTCGTCGCCTGCACGCTGGTGGTCACGGTGCTGTTGCGGACGATCGACGAAACGGTGCCCCTGAACGCACCGGCCCTGGTCATGCACGACGTGCAGCGGGAGCAGATCGAAGCCGTGCGCGACATGCTCGGGCGATCGCCCGGCCTGCAGCGGGTCGACTTCGCTCCGCTCGTGCTCGGACGGCTTTCCGAGGTGAACGGAAGCGCGCTGCGCGACAGCGACGATGGCGAACGCGTGCGCGAGGCGCGCGACGAGCACAAGCTGAGCGACCGGGCGGGCAACATCGACGACGTGGTCGTGGTGCGTGGTGCGTGGTGGCCAGCCGACCACGCGGGCCCGGCGCTGGTGGCGATGGAGGATCGCGAGGCCGACCAGCTCGGACTGCAGGTCGGCGATCGGCTGCGCTTCATGATCCAGGGCAATGCGGTCGACGTGCAGCTCGCAGCGATCTACGCGCAGCGCAGGCTGCAGGCAAGGCTCTGGCTGGAAGGCATCTTCAGCGACGGCGTCCTCGACCCCTACATCAATCGCCACGTCGGCGCGGCCTGGATGCCGGCCGACGAGGCACTGGCTGCCCAGGACCGGTTGGCCCGGACGATGCCGAACATCGTCACGGTGCGCACCCAGGCGATGCTTGGCGAGGTGCGTGCGCTGATGGCGCGGGCGACCGGCGGCCTGGTGGTGGTCGCGCTGGCAAGCCTGGCCTGCAGCCTTCTCGTGCTCGCCAGCGTGGTCGCGGCGAGCCGCGCGCGGCATGTGTACGACGCCACCGTGATGCATGCGCTGGGCGCCCGGCTGTCCAGCCTGCGCCGGGTGCTGTGGTGGGAATACGGATTGCTGGCGCTGGCGACCGCAGGTTTCGGCATCGCGGCAGGCAGCCTGCTGGCCACGCTGCTGCTGCGTGCACGGCTGGACCTCGACCCGGGCGGCCTGTACTGGAGCGGTGCGCTCGTCGCGCTGTTCACGAGTGCAGCGAGCCTCGGCATGGGTGCAATCTACCTCCAGCGGCGCATGCGCATGAGCCCGGCCGCCCTGCTGCGCGAGGTGGGCTGAGCGCCGGCTTCAGCGCAGCTGCATCATCCAGCGCGCCCGCGCGCAGAGGTCGCCGTCCTTCCCGTGGCGGCCGATCAGCTGCAGCCCGACCGGCAGCCCGTCCACCTGCATCAGCGGCAGGCTGAACGCAGGCAGGCCGAGAAAGGTCGCGTAGACGAGGAAGCTGCGGCTGCCGGTCGCGGACAGGCCGATCGGCGCTGGGCCCGATGCCGACAGCGTGACGACGCCGTCGAAGCCGCGCATCAATGCCGCCACCTTGCGCTGCATCGCCGCGCGGCCGGCCAGGCGGTCGGCATAGTCGGCCGGCGTCATCGCGAACGCCTGCGCCATGCGGTCATGCACGCGCTTCTCGACCAGGTCGCCATGGCGTTCGACGTACTGGCGATACGGCCAGCGCATCTCGTAGGCGGTGATGCCGAGGCAACGCTCGGCGAACGCGGGCGTGAGGCAGCCCTCGAGCGCGGCGGCGGCGGCGCTCGACGACGCGTCGACGACCTCCACGCCGGCCGCGGCGAAGCGCTGCACCAGCGTGTCGAAGGCCGATGACGTGGCGGCGTCCACCTCGCGCGCCCAGGCCTCGGTGCGCAGCCAGAGCAGCCGCTTCGGTGCGGTCGCGCGCGGCAGGGTCTCGGAGGCGCGCTGCAGTTGCGGATACGCCGGATGTCCCTGGGCCGTGGCCAGGTGCGAGGCGATGCGCCAGGTGTCCTCGAGCGTCGAGGCGAGCACGCCCAGGTGGTCGTGGGTCGCCGAGATCGGATGCACGCCCTGCATCGACAGCGTGCCCCAGGTCGGCTTGAAGCCGACGATGCCGCAGAAAGAAGCCGGGCGCAGCAGCGAGCCCTGGGTCTGCGTGCCGAGCGCGGCCGGCAGCATGCCGGCACCGACGGCGGCCGCCGAGCCGCTGGACGAACCGCCTGGCGTGCGCCGTTCGTCGAGCGGGTTGGTGGTCTCGTTGGACATGCCGCAGGCGAAGGCGGTGGTCACCGTCTTGCCGGGCAGCACCGCACCGCCGTCGCGCAGCGCCTGCACGCAGGCCGCGTCGTATGCCGGCTGCCAGCCGGCGAAGGCCGGGCTGCCCATCTGCGTCGGCATGTCGCGGGTATCCATGATGTCCTTGATGCCGATCGGGCAGCCGTCGACCGGCGACAGCGGGGTGCCTCGGCGATAGCGCTCGGTCGAGGCGTCGGCCGCCGCACGTGCCGCGTCGAGGGCGAGGGTCTTGAACGCACGCACCGTCGGGTCTCGTGCGGTGATCGTCTCGATGCAGCGTTCGAGGAAGGCACGCGGCGTGTCGCGTCCGCTGCGAAGGCGCGGCAGCAGGGCGGAAAAGGAGGGCAACGACGGCAGCGATGACGGCGATGACGGCGATGACACAGGGGACGCTTCCTTCATGGACACCTTCATTCGACGCTGATCTTCGCGGCCTTCACGACCTTCGCCCACTTGGCGGTCTCGGCACGGATGTAGGCGGCGGTCTGGTCCAGCGGTTCGGCCACCGGCTCCAGGCCCTGCCCGGCGAGCTTCGCCTTGATCGCGGGCTGGTTGAGGATGCGCGCCACTTCGCTGTTCAGTGCCTGCAGGATGTCCCTCGGCGTCGCCGACGGCGCGAACATCGCGTACCAGACATCGACCGCATAGCCCGGTACGCCCGCCTCGGCCATGGTCGGCACCGCGGGGATGCTGGCGGAGCGTTTCGCCCCCGAGGTCGCGAGCAGGCGCAGCCGTCCGCTCTCGACATGCTGCCGCACCGAGATCACGCTGGCGAAGGTCATCGAGACCCGGCCGGCGACCAGGTCTGCCATGCCCGGGCCGGTCCCCTTGTACGGCACGTGCACCATGTCGATGCCCGCGAGCATCCGGAACAGTTCCATCGCCATGTGCGGCGGGCCGGCGTTGCCCGACGATGCATAGAGCAGTTCGCCCGGCTTCGACCGGGCCAGCGAGACCAGTTCCTTCACCGACTTCACCGGCAGCGACGGGTGCACCACCAGCACGTTCGGGCCGTTGACCATCACGCTGACCGGCACCAGGTCGCGCTCGGGATCGTAGGACAGGTTGCGGTGCGTGCTCGGCAGCACCGAGTGCCCGATGGAGATGGTCTTCAACGTGTAGCCGTCGGGCGCCGCGCGCGCGACGATGTCCCCCGCGACCGCGCCGCCGCCGCCAGGCCGGTTCTCGATCAGCACCGGCTGGTTCCAGCGTTCCGCCATGCCCTGGCCGACGATGCGCGAACTGGTGTCCACGCCGCCACCGGGCGTCGCCGACACCACGATGCGGATCGGCTTCGATGGCCAGGCCTGCGCTGAGGCCGTTCCCGCGCAGGACGCGAACAGGACGGCGAGCAGCGCAGGCAGGGCAGCCGGGGTGTGCAGCGCCAGGTCGGTTCGGGTCATCGATGTCCTCTCGCGTGGAAGGTGCACTATCATGCCATCGGGAGGAGCCATGAACGACAGGATCGATCCGGCCATCGAGCCGGCAGCATTCTTGATCGAGCCGGGCAGCGTGCGGGCGCGCGTGTCGCCGGAGGAATGGGCGGTGCGGATCGACCTCGCGGCCTGCTACCGCTGCGCCGCGCTGTACCGGATGACCGACCTCATCTACACCCACATCTCCGCGCGCGTGCCAGGGCCGGACGAACACTTCCTGATCAACGCATTCGGCCTGACCTGGGACGAGATCACCGCGTCCTCGCTGGTGAAGGTGAACCTCGATGGCGAGATCATCGACGACCCGACCGGGCTCGGCATCAACCGCGCCGGCTACGTGATCCACAGCGCGGTGCACCGGGCCCGTCCCGACGTGGCCTGCGTGATGCATACGCACACCGCCGCCGGCATCGCGGTGTCCGCGCAGGAGCACGGCCTGCTGCCGATCTCCCAGCATGCGATGCGCTTCCATGGCCAGCTCGCGTACCACGACTATGAAGGCGTCGCGCTCGACCTCGACGAGCAGCAGCGGCTGGTGCGCGACCTCGGTGCGCACCGCGCGATGATCCTGTGCAACCACGGGCTGCTCACCGCCGGCGAGACGATCGCGCAGGCATTCGACCTGATGTACTACCTGGAACGCGCGTGCACCGCCCAGGTCGATGCACTGGCGGGGGGCTCGAAGCTGCGCATCCCGCCGCCCCATGTGGCGGCGAAGGTGGCGGCGCAGTTCGCCGGGCTGCCGTACAAGAAGAAGCAGACCGAATGGCGCGCGCTGCGCCGCGCGCTGGATCGTGCCGATCCTTCCTACCGGGACTGATGCGCCGCGGCCGGCCCGGTCAGTCCTGTGGCTTGGCCAGGTTGTTCACGTAGTTGGTGAACAGGTTGATCGCGACGAGCGCGGCGATGTCGACCATGCGGGCATCGTCGATGCCCGCCGCGCGCGCCGCGTCGACGGCTGCGTCCGGCACATGGCCGCTGCGATCCTTCACCGCGCGCGCGAACGCGAGCGCGGCTGCAGCCAGCGGATCGGTGGATTCGAACCGGCGCGCGGCGTCGAGTTCGGCATCGGACAGGCCCGCCTCCCGGCCGTACCGGGTATGCGCCTCCATGCATTGGCGGCAGTCGCTGGACGCGGCGACGGCGATCGACACCTGCTCCTTGACGGCTGCCGGCAACGTGCTGCCGGCCATCGCGCCGCCGAAGGCGACATAGGCCGACATCGCGGCCGGCGAATTGCCCAGCGCACGGAACATCGGCGGCAGGAAGCCGCGCTTGCGCTGCACCCCTTCGAGCATCGGACGCGACAGCGCGGGCGCGGTGTCGAGGTCTACCTGGCCAAGACGTGACATGTCGTTTCTCCGTTGATTCAGGCGCGAATTGCGCGGGAAACCCGTTGCGGACGGGCCTGACGCCTCAAGTCGGTGCAGAATGCGGCGATAAACCTCAAGCCATGCGTTCGCCTGATTCCCGCACCACTGCCGCGCACCTCCACCCGTGCGACGGCATCCGGTGCCCACCATGTTACCGCGCTTCGTCGGGCCTGCCGTGCAGGAGCCGCGCGTGAGCCTGCGCGCGCGCATCCTGTCGCTGGTGCTGGCAGCCACGCTGCTGCCCGTGCTGGCGATGGTCCTGCTGCTGCTGCAGCAGCGCGCGAACACGCTGGCCGACGCGCGCGGCCAGCTCGTGTCGCGCGCCGAGGCGATCGGCCATGACCTCGACGACAAGGTCGCCGGTACCGCCCAGCTGCTGTTCGGTCTGGGTCGCGTACCGTCGATCGACGATCCCGACCGGGATGCCTGCTCCGCGTTCCTGGCCGACGTGCTGCGCGAGCATCCGCAGTACACCGGGCTGCTGACCATCCGGCCCGACGGCCAGCTCCACTGCGATTCCCTGCGCAGCGGCCGCTCGCTGGACCTGCGCGACCGGTGGTACTTCCAGCAGGCGCTGGTGTCGACCGGGCCCGTGGTCGAGGCGGTCGTGGGCCGGCTCACCGGAAAGGGCGTGGTCCAGATCGCCTATCCGGTGCGCGATGCCGCCGGGGCCCTGCGATACGTGATGCTCGCGTCCTTCGACCTCGACGCGTACGGCACGGCGGTCGCCATGGCATTGCCTTATCCCGACATGGGTGTCGAGATCTGGAACACGTCCGGGCAGGTGATTCTGCAGATGCCGCGCACCGGCGAGCCGGGTGCGACCGCGCCGGCGGGGCCGCTGCGCGAGTTCGTGCTGGGCGGGCCGGGCGGCCGCGTGGCCACGCTCGACGCCGGGGAGCAGCGCCGGATCTGGACGGTGGCCGAGATGCCGAGGACCAGCGAGGCGGGCCTGCGGCTGGTGCTCAATGTTCCCGAGTCGTCGCTGCATGCCGGCGTGGACCGCCGCTTCAAGCAGGCGCTGGGCTGGGTGCTGGGCATGGCCGTGCTGATCTTCCTCGGTGCCGCCGTGCTGGCCGAGTTCGCGCTGCGGCGGCAGGCGATCCGCATGATGTCGGCCATCTCGCGCCTGGACGCCGGCGATTTCGCCACGCCCATCGGCGCGCCCTATCCGCGCGGCGAACTGGGCGAGGTGATGGGTGCGCTCGACCGGCTGGCAGGTTCGCTCGAGGCGCAGCGCGGCGAGATCACCCGCTACAACGAGGCGCTCGAGCGGCAGGCGAACGTCGATGCGCTGACCGGGCTGGCCAACCGAAACCTGCTGACCGACCGCCTGGAGCAGGCGCTGATCTTCGCGCGGCGCGCGAATCGGGTGGCAGCGGTGCTGGTGCTGGACCTGGACCGATTCAAGACGGTGAACGACAGCCTCGGCCATACGCAGGGCGACGTCCTGCTGCGCGAGACCGCGCGACGGCTGCTCGACTGCGTGCGCGCAGGCGATACGGTCGCGCGGCTGGGCGGCGACGAATTCGTGGTGGTGCTGTCGGACATGGCCGGGATGTCCGACATCGTCCCGCTCGCGCGCACGATCCTGGCGCGGCTTGCCGAACCGGTGCAGGTGGAAGGGCAGACGGTTTCGTCGAGCGCCAGCCTCGGCGTCAGCGCGTTCCCACGCGATGGCGAGACGGCCGACACGCTCCTGCGCCACGCCGACACGGCGATGTACCGGGCGAAGGAGCAGGGCGGCAACACGATGGCCTTCTTCACCCCGGAAATGAACCTGATGGTCACGCGCCGGTTGCAGACGGAGGCCGGCTTGCGGCGCGCACTGGACCACGATGAACTGCGCGTGCATTTCCAGCCGATCATCGACGTGGCGACCGGACGGATCACCGGGGCGGAGGCGCTGGTGCGCTGGGAGGATCCCGAGCGTGGGCTGGTCCCGCCGGCCGACTTCATCCCGGTGGCCGAGGAGACCGGCCAGATCGTCGCCATCGGCAACCGGGTGCTGCGCGAGGCCTGCCGCCAGGCGCGTGCGTGGATAGACCTGGGCATCGAGGGTGTCCCGGTGGCGGTCAACCTGTCCGCCCGGCAGTTCGCGGACCTGTCGCTCGATGCGGCGGTCGAGGATGCGCTGCGCGCCGCGCAGTGTCCCGCGTCCGCGCTGCAGCTCGAGATCACCGAGAGCATGGTGATGCACAACGCCGAGCGGGCGCTGGCGACGATGCACCGGCTCAACACGCTGGGTGTCCGGCTGTCCATGGACGACTTCGGCACCGGCTACTCCTCGCTCAGCTACCTGAAGCGGTTCCCCGTGCACAAGCTGAAGATCGACCGCTCGTTCGTGCGCGACATCAACATCGATGCCAACGACGAGGCGATCGTCGATGCGATCCTGGTGCTGTCGAAGAAACTCGGCGTGCGCACCGTGGCCGAAGGCGTCGAGACCCAGGCCCAGCTGGAGTTCCTGCGCGCGCACGGCTGCGATGAATACCAGGGCTTCCTGTTCGCGCGGCCGTGCGCGGCCGACGACTTCATCGCCCTGCTGCTCCGGGAGAACGGCCCGTTCGCGCGTCGCGCCCCGCTCCGGATCGCCCCCTGATCGGGGCGGCGCGCTGCTGCTACACTGCACGCCGACCGGGCGCAGACAGCCCGGCGCCAATGGAGGAAGTGACATGCATCGTCGTCCGCACCCTGCCCGGGCCGTCGTGCCTGCCGTCCTGTTCTCGACCGGCGTCGCCTGGCTTGCAGTCCCCACCGATGCATCGGCCCAGGCCGGGAAATGGCCGGAGCGTCCGATCCGCACCATCGTCGCCTATGCACCGGGGGGTGGCACCGACGTCGTCGCCCGCCTGCTGGCGCCGCGTGTCTCCGAGGAACTCGGCCAGCCCGTCGTGCTCGACAACCGGCCCGGCGCCGGCGGCACCATCGGCACCGAGCTGGCGATCCGCTCGAACCCGGACGGCTATACCCAGCTGGTGATCCCGTCGAGCTATGCCAGCAGTGCACCGCTGTACAAGCTCAACTTCGATCCGATCAAGGACATCACGCCGATCAGCCTGATCGGCATCGGTCCGCTGGTGATGCTGGTGCATCCGACATCGAAGATCACCACGCTGAAGGAGATGATCGAGTTCGCCCGCGCCAATCCGGGCAAGGTCAGCTTCGGCTCGTCGGGCATCGGCGGCACGCCGCACCTGTCGGGCGAACTGCTGCAGCAGCTCACCGGCGTGCAGCTTTCGCACGTCCCGTACAAGGGCGACGGGCCGGCGATGGCCGACCTGATGGGCGGCCACATCACCGCGGCGTTCGCCGCCGGGGCCTCGGCGGTGCCGCAGGTGCGCGGCGGCAAGCTGCGTGCGCTGGGCGTCACCACCGAGAAGCGGGCACCGGGCGCACCGGAGATGCCGGCGATGAGCGAGACGGTGCCCGGGTTCAATTCCAGCACCTGGTACGGGCTGGTCGGCCCTGCCGGATTGCCGAAGCCGGTGGTCGACCGCATGAGCCAGGTGATGAAGCGCGTGCTCGAGCGGCCCGAGGTGCAGGAGCGGATGCGGGCGGACGTGGTCGAGCCGACCCCCGCGGCTTCCGCGCAGGACTTCACCCGCTTCATCCAGAGCGAGATCGCGCTCTGGACGAAGGTGATCCGCACCGGGAAGATCCGCATCGAGTGAGCGAAGCCTGCGGTGGCACGCGCCACCCTGCGCTGCCTTGACCCGGTTTTTGCGGCCGTGTAGTGTGATCACACGGTTTCCGGGGGCGAGGACTGCATGGCGCTGCATGCGATGACGAGGTGTTCCGTTCGGTGGTCCGCGCTGCTGGCCGCGCTGCCGGCCGGCCTGCTGGTGGCAGGCGCGGCGCTGGCCCAGCCAGCCTTCCCGTCCAAGCCGATACGGGTGATCAACCCGTTCCCGCCCGGTGGCCCGGTCGACGTCGTGGGCCGACCGGTGTTCGATCGCCTGCGTACCGCACTCGGCCAGCCGGTGATCATGGACCATCGTCCCGGCGCGGGTTCGATGATCGGATCGGCAGCGGTGGCGAAGGCGCCGCCGGATGGCTACACCCTGCTCGCCACCGCCGGGCAGCACACGATCAACCTGAGCGTGTATGCGAAGGTGCCCTACGACACGGTGAAGGACTTCGCCTCGGTCAGCATGCTGGCGATCGGGCCTTATGTGTTCGTCGTCCATCCATCCGTTCCCGCGCGGTCGATGAAGGAACTCGTCGCGCTCGCCCGCCGGCTGCCCGGCCGGATGACCTATGCCTCGGCGAGCCCGGGCAGCGGCTTCCACATGGCGTCCGAACTGCTGAACCTGATGGCCGGCATCAAGACCCTGCATGTGCCGTACAAGGGCGGGGCGCCTGCGGGCGTTGCGCTGCTCGGCGGCGAAGTCGACATGATGTTCTCCAGCCCGGCGGTGGTGCTGCCGCATGTGCTGTCCGGGCGGATGCGCGCCCTCGCGGTGACCACCCCGGCGCGTTTCGCGCAGCTGCCCGAGGTGCCGACGATGGCCGAGGCCGGCCTGGCCGGGTTCGACGCACAGTCGTGGTACGGCATGTTCGCGCCGGCCGCCACGCCGAAGGAGACGATCGGCTTCATCGCCGACCAGCTCGACCGCGTGCTGAAGACGCCCGAGATCCGCGAAGCCTATCGGCTCGCCGGGCTCGATCCGGTCGGCGGTACGCCTGCGTTCTTCGACGAACGGGTGAAGAGCGACATCGCGAAGTGGGCGCGGGTGGCGCGCGATGCGCGCGTGCAGGTCGACTGACCTCCCGCAGCCGATCCATTCCGGAGACACAGATGGGCGACACGAAACGCATCGAAGAGATCACCCGCAGCAG
>LNFM01020592.1_pt1 | contig 23509 bp, 28 predicted proteins | sample 596031 | NCBI WGS metagenome assembly LNFM01 (sample SAMN04254537, study PRJNA301005) | activated carbon metagenome | isolation source: dual media filters at the Ann Arbor, Michigan drinking water treatment plant | place: USA: Ann Arbor | reverse complement strand
GGTTGTTGCATTTTACCGCACATTTGTTGCTTGTTCACACGCAAAAACAAAAGCCGCCACATAATCCGGAAACTGATAAATTACATCGTTCTAGGAGCCTGTCGGATAGGGAAATCAGCAAGAGAAGTATTGAGAAAGAATTTCAACTGTGTCAGTTTGAAACTTTTTCAGTACATCTGAATATAAAGCCATACATTTGTTAACTCTATTTTTAGTTCAATTTCCATCTGAACAAAGGTTTTTTAGGTTTTTTTCTATCCTGTTGCCATTGCATACATCCGTTTGAAGTTATAAGCCATAGCAACCAGCTTCCACTCTCCCGCTACTGCTTGAATCCCTCGCATCAGGAACTGGCGAAAGCCTAATACCTGTTTGATAATGCCAAACACGGGTTCGACAGTGCATTTGCGTCTACCGTATAGTTCGCGTCCTGACTGTGTTTTAAGTTGGTACGTCATCATAACCAAAGGATCGTCCGTCTGAGGTTTTGGGGCATCCGGTTGCAGCCGCTGTGCTATGGGCAGATGATGGGTATCCCGTCCCAGCGCAATGAATGGAGTGATGCCATGTTCAGCACAGGCCTTAACGTTGTTTTGGCTAAAATAACCATTATCGGCTAGCAAAGTATCGGCTTTGCCGAACTGGTTTTCCAGTGTGTTCAATGCTTCGAGCATCGGTTCGACGCGTTGCTTGTCATTGGTTTCCGTGGTCAGGCCGGTGGCGATAATGAGCATGCTCTCGATATCGACGGCCGCCTGACTGTTATAGCCTTGTATGAAACCATCCCCACTGGGCATGATACGTGATTGTTCATCGGTAAGATTGATTTGATCTTGGGCGCAGGGGCCAGTTTCCGGTGCTTTGGGTTCCCGCCCGCGTGGTTTTTTTCCCGCTTTTTGTTGTGCTTCCCGGCGGGCAATCTTTTCCTCATAATCTTTCTGCGCCTGGTTGTCACGTGCCTGGACGCGCTCAGCTATTTTGGCTTTCGCAGCAGCCAAGGCTTCAAGACGTTGTTCGCGACGTACGATTTCAGCCGGTAAGTCAAAATCATGCTCAGATTCCTGCTCATCGGTTTGCTCTGCTTTGTTCAATAAAAACTGAACCTCTTCTCGTAACTGTGCTTCCAGCTTCTCAATGTGTCCGTGCGATAGCGCTTTGTGCTTTGATGCATTGGCTTTGATCTTGGTACCATCCAGCGATATGTTTCCCAATTTAAACAACTTCATCTCTTGGGCTATGGACAACACTTGCACAAACAATTCCTGCAATTCCAGCAAAAAGGTTTTGCGGAAATTTGCGATAGTGTCGTGATCCGGGTGCTGATTGGCCGCAAGAAAACGAAACGCCACCGAGTCATGCGTCGCCCGTTCAATCTTGCGGCTGGAAAATGTACCGGTTGCGTAGCCATAAACCAATAATGCCAACATCATGGAGGGATGATAGGCTTCCGAGCCTTTACCAGAATAATGGCTCGTCAATCTCGTCAAGTCCAACTGCTCAATGACTTCAATGATGAACCGTGACAAATGATTTTCCGGTAACCATTCATCTATCGACGGGGGGAGTAAGTACAGCTGATGGCGATCGCAGGGCTTGAAATGACTCATGTCGCTTTTCCAAAAATCCGGTTTCAATTGAACTCTATTTTAACAAATTGACCATCCAGATGCTTTAAGTCCGACAGACTCCTAGTAGAACGATCTTGAAAGGAGGCCCATAGGCTTTCAGCTTGCTGGAGAGCGATTAAAAATGAAAAATGGCGCTCGAAAGCGCCATGGATTGTTACGATACTTCGTTGTCAGACTGAGTTAGTTTGCACTACGGTACCGCCACACCAACTAGCTCGCTTGCCACCGCTGTACGTTCGCGCCAATCCCTGCTTGACCATTTCATCACCGACATTAACGCCATCCGCGAAAACATGAGCGCTTATCCTGAAATACTTATCTCTGATTGGATCTTGTAACGCAATATCCTGGGCATTCATCACCCGGCCAGTAAGATAATTCTTGGCAGCAATCGCACCGGCAATTTCTTGTGGGCATTTTCCTCTCAATTCTGGGGCATCAATCCCGCTTATTCGCACCGGCATGTTCTTGCACAAAACATCTGGGCAACCAGCGATATTAACGGTGAGTGTATCGCCGTCGTGAACTTTAACCACAGAATACGGCTTAATGACAGTATCGGTATATACCGAATCTGCGCAACCAGATAGAAGTATTACAATACAAAACGACAATATTAAAAATCCGCCATTCAATAGGGCAAAATCCACAATCGCTGCATTCAGTGCGGGTGTTTTGTACGCCAAATTTCGGGTTGCTTCACGTTAAAGTAGTAATATCATTTTCATCATCGATAATGGCCCCCTCCCGGATGTCTCCCACCGGAGTGTTTGTGCCCGCCTCCATTGTGCCTATGTCCTCCATGGATGTGCTTATGTCCACCATGTCGATGTTCACTATCGTAGTAAGTATAGCCGCCAATGTGGCTTTGGCGGCCGTAATATGACGGTTGATATCTGTAGCCGTAATTGGTGTATATCGATGGCCGATATCCGTAACCGTATGTAGCACTCCCATAATATCCCGTTCCTCCATAATATGGAGTAGCCATACATCCACCAAGAAAAAGAATTCCAAGTACGGAAAAAATGGTAAGAATTTTTTTGGCATTCATAATGTACCTCCACAATAAACCTCGCGTCTATAACGCAGTAAATACCAAATCTTTTTTGTATTTCGGTTTCATTGTGCGACTTCTGAGCTGAATGGTGACTGAATGTCGACGCGCGGTGAATTTTGACTAACTAATCCATACATCCTGCTTATTTTTTAAGCAAGAGTAAATGGGGTGATTACTATGGTTATGTACGCAAAGATTCGACGAATGTTTTTCCGTTAACATCTACCTATCAGTCCGATTGAGTGTCAATAGAGCCCCAGACTGTTAATCCGCAGCCTAACAATAGCTCGTAACCGTCGGGACAATGCCCCAACCGAAAGTTGGTTCAACAGCTTCAAGAACGAGCGAGCGCGGACTGCGTTATGAAACACGTGAGAGATGGCTGCCATGAGCTTCGATACTCTATAACCGGAAACGGCAGCACTCAACGTTAGGCTATAAATCGCCAATGCAGTTTCTAAATGACTGGCTAATTACTCAACAGAAGGAAAAGCTGATAGCATAAAACTGTTCGCCCATTGGAAGATGAAAAACAGGGGGAACCTCACGCTTTCAGCCACTTCTTTATCGTGTTTCGTGACAGACTTGTACGTCGCTGAATTTCATTCATCGACAAATGTTCACGATAATACATCCGCCGTATCTTTGCATACATAACCATAGTAATCACCTCTACTGTCTCCTACCTAAAATTTAAGCAGGATACGTGAAATTACCTGGTCAATTTTCGACCGGCGTCAACACAATGCATATTCGACTATCAATTCAACAATTAATTGCTACAAAGCCTAATTTAACAGTAAACTTTATCGCTTACTTATGTCTCGCGTCAATTACCGCTATAGGAGAAACTTATTGTGTCGATTGATCCAACAAGGATAAATACATTTACGCCAAATAATCAAGCATTACCTGCATTTGCTTCACTCTCAAATGGAGGATTTGTTGCTGTTTGGGTTTCTTATGAGCAAGGAAGTAATATTTCTGGTATTTATTTTCAACAATATGATTCTGATGGGACTCCAGTCGGGCCAGAAACAGGTGTAAATATCACCTCCTACATCTATCAAGATGATAATAACCCTTCAGTCGTTGGTTTAAATGACGGTGGTTTTGTAATTGCTTATTCTGGAGAACGTGGAACTCAATTTCAACTCTATACTGACCAAGGAACGCCAAAAGGTCAATTAGTGAATGTAGCGAGTCAGTTATTCACCCCAGATGGTGTTAGTAGTTACTCTTATACTTCTATCGCTGCCCTCAAAGATGGCGGATTTGTGGTTACATATGCGAACTTTCTTCGTGGCGTTGCAGCTCGCATTTTTGATGCCAATGGAAAAGCAAAAGGAGATGAATTTCGGGTAGCTCTACCCGGTGAACTAACGGTGTATCCTGAAATTACAACACTGTCTGATGGCAGTTTCGTAATTGTTTGGTCAGCACGAATGTTTGGTGATAGCCGACATGATGTATTTCTGAGACATTACGATGGGAATGGCTTAGCTAGAGGAGATGCTTTTCGAATATATGATATCCCTGCTGGATCTTTTACTCCATCTATTACATCCTTAGAAAATGGAATGTATGCTGTCACATGGGAGCGGGGTATAGGTAGTATAGATTCATATGTCCGCGTTTATTCAAATGCTGATGTTCCGTTAACTGATCGGATTCGCATTACCGATGTCGGTAATAATCTTTCTTTTAACGTAGATCAAAATGCTATTGACAGTCTTCCAGATGGCGGTTTTATTATCTTACGTAAGAATTTATATGAAGTGCCTGATTCTGTGGATAAGGAAGAGCTAATAGTACAAATGTTTACTAGTGGTGGCCAAAAAAAGGGAGGCGAGATTGTTATAAAGGAGGAGGTGTGGGGCTCTATACGAGACTGGACCCTTACGGTTCTGCCCGATGGTGGTTTTATTGTTGGGTGGACATTAGATATCAATAAGGATTTAAACTACGATATTTATGCGAAACGTTATGATGCAGATGGAAATGAGATATCCTTTTTACATGAAAATAATGGTATATGGGAACCCAATAAAGGAATTATGACTGAAGCAGTAGCGGGAGAAAAGATTAAGATAATGGCAGATTTCTCTAAGGCAGCTTACAACCTTAAAAGTTGGGAAAATTTAGGAATTAATAATATTAAGCCATTTTCCGATCAGGCAATGAATGAATTAGGGATTAATTCTCAAGAAGGTTGGCATTCTTTTTATTTAGAACCTCATTATATATTATCCAGTACTGAGTATGATGGTCATATCGTTTCTAATCAAATAGAAGATGGGTTATATGTCAATGGAAATGCTGCAGCACTTGTTGCTAGAAGTAACGATGCAATAGTAATTTCATTTCGAGGGACTAATGATAATGAAAATTATTCTTCTTCCATCTCGCCAGACCAAAAGGACTGGTTAAATATGACGAGACATTATGACCTAATGCGTCCATTAGTCAATGAACTTGATGTTTATATCGAAATGAATGGTATCAAGAAAGTTTATGTAACAGGTCATAGCATAGGAGGAGCCATGGCCATAAAGTACATGGATGACCACGTTAATGGGTTTAAAAGCGCCGATTACGAATCAGTTGTATTTGGTTCAGCTAGTTATAGTTTATACGGTACTTACGATAACAGAATGACTCTTATTGAAATTGAAGGGGATGCAGTTGCTGATACTGGTGGTTTTAATGGTCGTAATATCCACTTTGTTGGTAATCAAACTAATGGAAGTTCTACGGCATACCATTCGATGGATTACTATCGCCAAATGGTCGATAGCGTTGACAATCTAAGTTGGGAACAAATACTTAAAGAAGCCGGTGATCAGTACGTATACATTGGCGGAAAAATGTTAAATACTGACTCATTTATTGTTGATGGTATTCTTAGTGGACATAATTCAATTTATGATAGTGGAAACGATACGCTCATTGATCCTTTATTCTCAGATTATGATATTTATTATGGAGGCCGAGGTAATGATAAATTGGAAGGAGGAAGCGACAGCGAATTAATGCTTGGCGGCTTAGGAAATGATGAACTGAAAGGGATGGGAAGTGTTGATCGACTTTTCGGTAGCGCCGGGAGTGATATATTAAATGGTGGAGCGGGAGGAGATTTTCTTTATGGCGGTTCAGGAAATGACTTTTATACAATTGACAATAAAGATGATATTGTCACAGAGAATTCCAGTGAGGGCACTGATAAAGTCAATAGCAGCGTAACTTACACGCTATCCGTCAATGTTGAGAATCTTACGCTAACCGGCGCATTGACTATCAACGGTACAGGTAATAATCTGGATAACGTCATCACAGGAAATAGCGCTGCCAATCAGTTAAATGGACAGACAGGCAACGATAAACTGATTGGTGGGGGCGGTGACGATACCCTCACTGGATGGTCTGGCGTAGACACTATGATCGGCGGCTTGGGGAATGACAGTTATTTTGTCGAGAATGCAGGTGATGTAGTCACTGAATACCTCAACCAGGGTACTGACACGGTCAGCAGCCGACTTGCTTACACATTACCCGCTAATTTGGAGAATCTGATAATGACAGGCGCATTGGCGATCAATGGCACAGGCAATAATCTGACCAACGTCATTATTGGCAATACAGCCGCCAATCAGTTAGATGGAGGATTGGGAGATGATACGCTTGATGGCGGGCTAGGCAATAATGTGCTCACTGGTGGAGCGGGTAATGATGCCTTTAAGTTTACTACACTAGGTCACATTGACACGATTACGGACTATAACGTAGCCAATGACACCATCCAGCTTGAGAATGCGGTATTTACGGCATTAACGACGATCGGTACTTTAGCGGCTGGCCAATTCAGGATCGGCACACAAGCAGTGGATGCCAACGATTTCATCATCTATAACAATGCGACCGGTGCAATGTTATACGATGCAAATGGCAGCGGTGCTGGTGCTGCGGTACAAATTGCTACGATTGGTGTTGGGTTGGCCATGACCAATGCGGAGTTTGTGATTATTTAAATCAGCGTGGCAAACAATGTGGAAATGCAACCAAACAATTTGCAACTGGTTAAGTAAAATAAACGTACGAGTCTCGGGAGTATGGTTGACTAAATTTGGCTCGAGCACTGATTTATTTGATCGCTCAAGAAGCGCAGCTGCCAACGCAGCTTGCCTCTTGTTAACCTTATAAAAAAGTTGCACTTCGAATTTTAATCCGCGATCCATTAAAAAAATTCTTCCTCTGACTTCGGCAATCGCCGCTTTCAAAGCATCCCTTTTCCCAATCAATACCTGCTCCATCTTGGGTGCCGCCGTGCGTATTCCTGCGGGTGGACGAACCTTTGCTGCAGCAAGTAATTTCTGGAACTTTGAACGCCCGGAGTCCATCGCCTTCACAATCTCAGCGATTGCGGCAATATGATCATCCTGGTTTTTAATTGGTAGTAGCTTGTTATTCAGCAGAACTTGGAAGATATCGCCGGTCTGCTTGATTCGAAGAACGGCTTTCTGAGAATCTGCAAATGTCAGCAGCATTTCTCGATAACTTACTCCGGAATTACGCTTAACCGCTGTCGATACGTCTTGCTGAACGACATTAGCACCGGCGCGCGAGAAGTATTTCATAGCTTCTTTTGCGGCCTTGTCTTTGACTGAAAGATCCTCAAAACTGAATAATAAAGATTTCATGTTTTAAACTCATAATTGAATTACTAAGTAATATCCAGAATACACCAGCAAAAACACCGGAAATTGGCGCTTTTACGTTATCAGCTTGGCACCCCGGTATTGCTTCCACCGGGCTGAACGCCAGAATGCCGATGATCGTCACCGATATTCTTCGCGTTATGTTTCAATGAGCTGCCATTGATGGTTGTATTGGTTCCGTTAATGGTCACGGTTGTGGCATTAATCTCAAGCGTGGATGCATTCAGCTTTAACGTACCATCGGCTGTCATTTCAATATTCGCGTGGTGGAAGCGCCGCCAATCGATTGAATTGCCGGATTGCGGGTTTCTGTATCCAGTGATAATTGGGTACCGGGGATCACCACCGATAAATGCTATCCAGACGGTATCACCAGCAAGCATTTCAATCTCTGTTGCATGGCTTCCGGTTATGGATTTATCGCCTATTGGATATTCGATTTCTGCTTCTGGTAGCACATCAGCGCCATCGGTCAAACCAGGTATCTCAATTCGGCATGTTCTGCGGTTTTTAGCGTAAGATTTAACAACCGCAGGATAGCGTCCCGGCATGGTTCCATAATCATTCATGAATGCTGGAAGCAACTTTTGTGGCTTTTTTCAAAAGATCAATCAAGTCTCTGTTGTCATGTAGTTTAATGCCATTTAGCCGCAACCAAGTCCTTCTTAATAATCTGCGCATGTTTAACCCTCCAATGATCCAAGCCAAAGGCGTGTGTACTGATTCCCGCCGCTGCCATCGGTACCGCTCTGAAATACGTGGGCAGCAGTAATAACAACGAGCGGATCACGCCCGGTAAAATTGATTAAATCACCGGCTGAAATACCGGCTGATAAGTTGATGTTCGATATCTTGCGTTGCACCAGGCAACGCGACATGTTGCGTAGGCGTTGTGCATTCATGAATGGCGCGTAACGCACGCTCCTTGGCTTTCTTTGATCACCCAGAACAAAGCCTCCGGAATCATCCAAAGAGTAGAACCAGGGGATTTCATGCCGCTCAAGAAATCCGCTATTAATATAATCCGATGCGTTCTCAGGCAATTCCATGATCGGATTTTGTTTAAACAGATCAGACAGGCGAAAGAATTTTAACCGGCCATCCTTCCAACGAACGATACCGCCCTCTTCCTGCAATGCCCTGGCAATATGAAAGCTTGGGGTATCTCCCACCGGGCAATAGAAACGTGGTACCGGGAAATCGGCATCAACTGCTTTGATTGTTGCGCCCGACGCACGGTAGATTGCCGACAAAACAGCATTTTCTTTGATAATCGCCCGGTTGCGCACAAAAGCTATGCCATGGCAGGCATCAAGCATAGCCGTGATCTGAATCGCATCCATCTCACGATTGCCTTGCACGATTCGGTTCTCTACCAATGTGGATTTAATAATGCGAAGTGTATCGCCAGACGATACAGAACTTCCACCAGCGGTTATCATTTCCCCCTCACTCAATTTTTTGGCCATATCTTCGTCAGCCCGGATCTCAGCTTCGAGCGTGACCGGCACCGGCGACATATCTGAGCGGATAATGGCGGATTTTATAAGGTCGCCACGTATCTGTTCGCCGCTATTTAGGTATAGAATCACAAGGGAAATATCACACTGTAATGACTGTTTGTAGAAATGCCTTTTGCGGAAATTCCAGAAGGTATTGGTTGATCTCCTGCTGAACTTCACTTGACGACCGACCAAAAACATCAACACCAAGCCCGCGTGATGCTTCTAGTTGCGTAGAGGTTTCAAGTTCAACGTAAAGCATGAACAATGGTTTGATTAAAGCCCATTCTGAATAACTGATGGCTGTGCTGGCGGAAATCGCAGGAAATGGCGGATCAACATCGTCATTTACCTCAAGATTTGCATATCCGGCATAAAATTCCGATGCCGCAACCGCCTTGGCAAGCACGGTCGCGGGGTCTAGCACGATACTATCAGGACGCTCATTCGTGAGGAAATTTTCAACGAGCGCGTCTATAGTAGTCATTGGTCAGCCTTATGCGTCTGGTTCAATCAGCTCGTATGCTACGGTACTGGTGTCAGTGCCGCTGCTAGATGTGATAGTGAAACTGGTACCGGGCGTTCTGGCAGAAATACGCAACCAACCAGGAGTTCCGCCGTCTGCCTGAGATGTAAGAAATATTCTGGTATTAGCAGTCACTCTGGTATTTGCAACAACTTTAGCACCGCCTACAAGAGCCGTAGTGCCCATTGCTGCATTTGCACCCTCAACGATCTTTGGCGATGCCTCGCTCATGTAATTCTTTTTAACATCTTCAGCGCTAATTACCTCGCTACCGGATGATCCTTCTCTGGTTTGAACCTTGCCGCCCAAAAATGATGGTGATGGCATATCAATTTACTCCTGTTAAAGTTAATGAAATAATTATGTGTAATCGCCTGAATTTCCAGGAATTACCTCTCCAAAGTAGTGGTAAAACATCGTTCCAGTGAATATCAATATCTGTGACCTGTTTTCCCAATCTCTGTCCGGGTCGTCGCACTGTATAAAGCAGTTCTCATAGCGCTTTGCTCGCAAAAATCTCTGCGGCGTTCCTTCGTACATTTTTGCGTTGAATGTCCCGCCGCTCGCGATAAGATTGATGAGCATATTGTCGATACTGCCAGCAATGGTTTCCTCAAGCGCAATCTGCCCTTGATGATTAACTCTTGCTTGCTGCGGTTGCCATGATGCAGCGCCCAGCACCGTAGGGACTTCGATCTCACCAGCAACAGATACCTGCGCCCATGGAGCCTGCTTGCAGAGCAAATAATTTTGTTCATAACCTTCTATCTCTAACGTAAAGTCACTAGAAATAACCTTTGCTGCTGGATTAGAAACTGGCATGATTGGCTGTCCTATAGTTCATTAAGTGGATCTGATGAACAGAACTTTGCCTTACTGAATCGCCATGAACTGGCTGTTTTTCCGGTTTAATTCCCCCGCATTCGGAAGAATTGGATTTGTGAAGTGATTGCAGGCATTAAGGCGCTGCGTATTCTTTGCGGCATACGATTGCTGAAGATACGCCGCCAAGTCTCAGCCCGTCATAGAAATACTGCGCTCTGAATGCCAAGACTTTACCCAGCAGCTTCTTGAAGCGCGGATATTTATCGAATTTCTCGCACACGATCCGCCCATCTAAAAGCATCAAATCCGCAAGCAATTTGTCGAACTCGTGCCTGATTTGCTCATGACTGGCGATTTTGATTACCTTTTCTTCGGCAGGTGTGTTGTAAATAAGACCTTCACCTGGCCGGTTTTCTGGTTGCACGATATCGACCGGCACACCCATCATTTCATTGCGCAGTAACTCGTAACCAGGATCGTGCGCACCTGTTGCGCCAGGCATAATGTCTTTGGTGTCGATTGTGGGACCGCTTGGACCGTCAGATGAATACCCAGCTTCGATAAACAAGAGACCTTCTCTAGTCAGATGTATTCTGTTTAACTGGATTGCTCTCTTCGGCCTAAAATTGGTCATTAACCAATATGGCTCAGTGGTTCGGTATTTAAACCCGGTAATCCATCTTAAAGCGCCTGATCGCAGTATCATAATCCGCCTCCATTACTGGTTTTATTTTGTTCAACAGTCTGCGGCACCAACAAGCCTATGCCAGCACCCGCAATAATTATTTGATTGATGGTTAGCGTATCCAGATACGACAGTCCACCGGCACCGACGCACATAGCAACAAATGTGGTGATTGCTCTCATCGTGGCGCGCTCATCACCAAACATGTACATAAATAAACCAGCCTCCATGTCTGCATGCGCCCACTTGCGACAATACGCAAAGAACATACCGAATAGCCCGGATGCCACAAACAGGATGATCTTGACGGCTTCTGCTACGTCGAAATAGTTTTCTATGAATATCATCATAGTGCCGCCGCCAATTTAATTACGACCTTGCCAAAAGCTACCGCATCCATTACAGCTTCGCGCACTCGATTCGCCGTAACCAGCTTATTAACTGAAGCATTAAGCTGTTTTGCTTTGATCTGGTAATTTTTTAGAGTCTCCTGATCCGCGCTTTGATAATTGGCCCAGTGATTTGTTACAATCTTTTCAACCATCGCGTATTGAGATAACAAAATCGCGTAATCATCCATGAATTCTTTGAATGCATCTGTTGTCGAGTCCATGCTTGCGATGGAATGCTTCCACTTCTCAACGAAGAATGCGTACTGGTTCACGGCATGCGTTAATTGAGTATCTTCAACATCGCTCAACTCAATTGTTTTGACCGTTACCAGCACTTTGCCGGTCATAATTGCATCATTCGCCGCCGCAATATTTGCCAGATCATCGGATTTATTCAAAACCGTTTGGCACCCACCAATAAGAGCAAAAACCAATAAACACAGGGCTAAAACTGATTTTTTTATTACCAAGATAAGATTCTTCATAATATTCACATCCATATCAGAAATTAAAATACGATTAACCATTGCCGCCGTTAATCTTTGATACGATTCCCGCCCACAAAGCAGCCGCCATACCTGTTGCCACAATGCCAATAAACGCCATGGTTCCGTAATCAGCAGTCTTGCGCATCTTCTTGCCAAATCGCAGATCAGCTCTAAATTCTTCAACGCTTTCCGGGTTATCTATATTTACCCCAAGAATTGCAAAAACCTTTTTCACCGCATGCTCTGCCGCTTCCTCAGATAAGCCCTCGGCAACCCTGCACTTTTGCTGATCCCTTTCCTCGCAGGCTTCCCCTCGTCTGTTATGGCTCTGATTTGTAGGTGTGTTACCCATATCTATCTTCTCCCTGCTGTTGTCTTGGCAAGGATGCCGATCGCCCGAATGACTGAATTCAAGCGACCGACAATTGCCGATTGTGTTTTGGCTTCCGCTTCTCGCACTTTCTTCCAATCTCCAAACGGCTTGCCGTCAAAGAAATCTTTTGCCACACTTGTAGGCAGATTCAATGCGTCGAGCAAAGAGGTGTGGGAATAAAGACTGATATTAGATGCCAGGCTCATGAGCGACTCTGACCAGGTTAAGAGTGAGTGGCAAATCGCTTGCCGCCCCTCCTTTTGGTAGTGAAACAATTCCGTTGTTATCGAATTCTATGTGGAATAAGTGGTGTAGTTTTTCGCGCCCTGTGAAATACAGGCCAAGCAACGAATTAAAATCACTCTCAGGATAACCGGCCATGACTTTCATCCGGTCAACAAGGAATTGATCAAACGCACCCTCACCATCTATCGGGCTTGGGCTATTTTCGCCCTCGATCGTCAATTGAGCGGCCATCCCGCCTAGCAACCAATGGAGTTTGCCGGTTACCCCATCCACTTCCCCGCTCAGTCGCTCAATCGATTCGGCCATAGCGCCGGTCAAATGCCTTATGTGCCAGATATCTCCACCCACTTCACCGATATTGATATCGCTTTCCATCAAACCGGCATCGTTGCCCCCATCCAAATAATCTGAATACCGGCCTTTGCCAATTGTGAAATCCGGTTCGCCGTCTGAGATTGAAGCCAGGTAATGGCATACCGCCATAATGCGTTCTTGAACAGTCCAATGCTCGGGATCTTCGCTAACGTCCTTTCCCTGCACACTTTCGACGGCATATCGAAGCATCGCGGTAACGGAAGCCTCTTCCAAATGCACCGGCATGGATGCGATCTTTATCGATTCGCCAATTGATAGCTCTCGAAGTTGCACCGTTAAACGCCGCATTCTGAGAACAGGGAAATAAATCACGAGCAACACCTCTTATGGTCATAAATTACATGCCATGATTGTGCTAAATTGTGTTGTCGGAATTTGATGGATTTTCCGCTATTGAATTTCTATCAAGAAGTACGTTTTGTTACCTACCGCACAGATGTATTTGAGAATTATATTCATAATTAAATTTCACACTAACTCCCCGTTATTGTGAATACCGCATGACGAAGTGCTTTCTGAGCATAGCCGGATTCGTCAAGGAAGTAGGTTTAAGCCATATCCAGTGCCCTTCTCCTCCTCTCCCTCGGGCACTGGATTCTTCTGTATTAATTCATTTAATATTACGCAACTAAAATTACAAGTTGCCATATTTAACCCAATCATCCCGATCAATAGCTGTTAGCGTTGCCAGCGTCATCGTTACAGCCTTTTCAACATACCGGCCATTTCTGTCAATGGGTGATGCTATTGGGTCATTTATTGACTCAATAACCAATGGCGAATAGATGCGGTTTTTGTACTTCATGGCAACGATGGTTGGCGCGATAGATGGCACCAGAGCATCAATGAATCCAGTATTGCCTTTGGCGGCCTGGGCGGATCTTGCTAGTACAGAACCATCGGGAGATAGTTTTACCGGCAGCGCCCACTCCATCAATTTGTTGAATGGCGCTTCTACTTCTGCGTAAGGATCGCTCCATGCCCGGAATAAAGCGGTAATTTGAAACTTAACGGGCGGCATACCGTTAAAAACCTGATTTGAATTCAGCTTGGTAATTCCTGTTCTGCCCTCGAATTGACGAATGAAATCATTTGATTTTTGTTGCGCTTGAGAGGCCATAGCTGACGCATCATCACCTTTCAGAAAAGCATCGATTAACGGCATCAAAGCACCCGATTGCAGCATCGCAAGCAGCGTGGGCGCGCGTGACTCCGGGCCAGCATGCTCGAATGGGCTTTGCCAGCTTAGAGATATTTCCATGCTGGCTTCGGATAATGGCGCAAGAACGGTTACAGGGTCAGCATTCATTCTTGACCAAACACCATCTTCACTTTTCTTAATCTCATAGAAACTGGCTATCAAGTGCGGAGATAGACCATCCCAAAGAGATGAGAGAGATTGCCCTTCAAGGCTTGGTGGTTGCGATGAGGCTCTATTCATAATGTGGGTGTAAAAAAACGCTATCGAACGTTTTTATTGATACGATAGCGCTAAGGTGGTTGCAGCAACGATCAAGTTTTACTTCAATCCGGATTTTCTGCGAATCCGCATTGATTTGGCCCGGCGCATTCTCGCTGTGGCTGAGTGGCTTTTCATGCGCGCTTTGCGAAGCCCTACCTTCTGAGCAGCGCTCAATCGAACGGTTCCAGATACACGTTTTCTGATACGCATTTTCTTGCCATTGCGAATCGCCATTTTCATCTTGTATGCCGCATCAAAGGCTGGCTCCTGATCACCAGCACTAAAAGCGAAGGAATCAATATCAGAGTCAGACTCATCTTCACCCTCTGGCAACACGGAAGCCACCAGATCACGCACTCGGTCAGCAACATCGCCATCCCAGTCATTTAGCAGCACATCAAGATCCTCGTCTGAAGCGCCCTTGGCTTCCAAATAGTCCCATGCTGCATTGAGCGCCATATCCAGAACACCTTGCTCATCATCAGTGATATCGCCGTCATGATTTTCATCAGCGATTCCAACCATTAATGCCAGCAAGCGATCCGCATACGTTTCACCATCATCAAGATCATCCGTTTCCACCCATTGTTGTATAACTGCGGCAACAGATAATTTAATATCTTTCACAGTGAAGTCATCAGCGCCCATCAACTCAGTTCCAGTATCTTCGGATGAATCCAGAACGGGCTTGTTTGAACCCCCGCTCTTCATCGCGCTCCGCAATACTTCACTCATTCCTTTATTTGCTAAGTTCATGCTCTAATCCTCTTTTAATAAAATCCAGAAATTACCGGGTCAATGTTTGAGTCACAAAAATCTGTCTAACCGTGCCGTCATAACGCAGCCAATATGAAACATCCATAGTGTCGTAAGGTCGCTGCACATTAGGCTGAACATCGAATTTCCACGCTTTCCCACCCATATCAGGAGAATTGCTTGGAACCAGCCATCCAGAAGCTTCAGCGCCTTCAAACAGTGCAGTTAGATAATTCCCCATACGGTTTAATGCAATCTGCATAGGCAATTGCAGAACATCCTTGCCGTAACGAGTGACCGCATCATCGATACTGACCGACATATCCGCCACTGCGATCAATTTCTTCAAGCTTGAGTCGACCAATGCGCTTGTCAGGGAATCCCTGAACACGAAGCGACCGCCACCTGAATACACCTCCCATAACACCGGATTAATCTTGGCTTTTGCTAAAGAATTCAATTCCTGATTACTTGGGGCGTAGGCTTGCACCATTCCAGTTCTGCGAACAGGCCATTCTTTGCCAGCAATCGGGTAATTCTTTGGCGCGAACCCTCTGGCATTTACCTGGGCATTGCGGAGACACGCATAAGCGATGTTAAGCGTGGCCGTACCAAAATATCCATTAGGGTTAATACCTGTCGGATCACTTGATTTGATTGGAGACCAAAACGCATGAATTAGGTGCGAAGTTTGGCTTGCACCCATGTTCAATTGCTCGACAAAAGCAATGGCTGCATCAATACCCAAATTTCCAGGTACATCGAAACGCAGTTGCCGATTGGTATCGAATGCCAGCTGCGCCAATTCTCCCAATAACGCAGCGGATTGAGATCCACCTGAAGAAATATAAGCGTAGTCATGCACCGTATTATTCAATTTCACCCGCGCTGCAGAATAGTCGCCATTGGAATAAGACGTGCTGCCTTCGATAAAACAGGTTAGAACACCTGATTTAGCCCATTTCTCCTTGCCGTTCGAGTCATATCCATAAGCATCGGATGTCGGCTCAATATCAGCCGCCGCGCCGGTTACACCAACACTTACCACAACCGCATCGGTAATTGCCGCAGCCACATCCGGCAGGTAAGCAGATCCACCAAAATCATCTTTAGCAAGAGGGTCTAGTGATCCGGTGAATTCATACAACAACAAACCGTCTTTATCCTTAATGCGTAAAGTCAATTTGTCGTTCGCTACTGCCGAACCACCGGATTTCTTCTCATCTGCACGGATTTCAAGCTTGATTCCGTCATTGAAGCATTCCAAGTGCTTAACTGCCACCAAATGCGCCGCCACTGGTGCGGATGCTACGGGCAAGCATGTTAATGCTGGTGCGGTTGCGTATCCTGTGCCCGCCGTTGTTACTGTTACTGATGTAATAACGCCGTTGGTGAATACCGGTGTTAGTACTGCCCCAGTACCAGGACCACCCACGGCAATTGCTTCAGTACCGGCATAATCCTTTCCGCCACTAACCACCGTTACCGAAGTAATCGCGCCAGCATTCACAACCGCAGTAAGAACAGCAGGCGTGTGCGAAGTTGCGAACACCGGTGTATCGGTCGTAGCTGTTACAACAGCCCATTTGATCACCGCAGCACTGGTAACAAGGCGTTGAACAACAGCTTCATACGCGCCATTATTCAATGCCTCTACAACATGCACCCAGGCTTCATTCAGCGCGGATACTCGAATTTGCTCGCCATTACCAAGCTTTCTTTTAACGTTCCCACGATCAACCTTGAAAGGCTTATCGATTCGACCGCGAGTAGCACGCATCATTAGGGCAAATACCTGATCCCCATTACCGGAAGTTGGTATCTCTGAATTGTCGCGCAGCGGGTTAAGCTGCACTCCAGATTCAGAACCAAGCTGCCTTACAAAGTTGATTGACATGGCTTATTTGCCCTCCCCTTTCTTGGTCTTGGCGGCTTTTTTTTCAGGTGCGTCTGGTTTAGCGTCTTTTTCTGGATCGCTATCATCAGTTGCACCTTCACCAGAACCAGTTAATTCAGGATCTGTTTCTGTTTCACCACCAGCGCCAGTTTCACCACCAGCGCCAGTTTCATCACCGCTGCCATTCAAATCAGGGTCCTTCTCTGCATCAGCCTTGGCTTTTTCAGCCGCAGCATCCAGTTCAGCTTGAACCCTTGCGGCCTCTGCTTCAGCCTCTGCTTTAGCATTGGCTTCTGCTTCTGCCGCTTCCTTCTCAGCATCAGCCTTGGCCTTATCAGCCGACGCATCAAGTTCCGCCTGAATCCTAGCAGCTTCTGCCACCGCTTCTGCTTCATCGTCACCATCTGAATCTGGATCTTGCTCAAGCTCATCAACCACTTCCTCAACGATCATGGCTGCATACTGATAATCATTAAGCATAGATATCTGCCCAATATTCGATGCCAGGCGCTGCAATTGATCGATGTTCTGCAACTCAACTTCGCGCCTGTTCTCACCATTTGGATTGCATACATGCCGCAGGAATACCCCAATATCAGGCAAGGAAATATCCCTGGGCATGTTGTTAGTAATAACCGTCTTAATCGGGAATCTCGCATTAGCGAATGCCCCCTCGATTAAGGCGACGATAGCCACCTTCATGAATGAAGGCGAACCCAGTTCTATTTTTCTTGCCATAATTGCTAACTCCTTATTAACGTTACTTTGAATTTGCTTCAGTTATTAATCTGACGCTTAGATCATGTTTGTAACGTTGATAATCGCGCACCCAAGCGAAGCTTGCTTGTATGGGTTAACTGCGTTGAAGTTACGCGCATAAAACGCCGCTCCGCGCTTCATGTCGGCATTAACACCTAATGGCTGCACGATAGGCGCTATTGCATCACCCAAGACAAACGGATTGAGAGCAACGTTAGTGGCTTTGCCGACACAAAGAATTTGCCCAGCCCCTGCGGTATCAGTTAAACCTTTTGGTGTGTAATACACATCAATACGACCGAATAAGCGACCGATACGGAATATGCCTGGTCTTTCAGCAATTCCAGAAGGCTCAAAGATTTCACGCGGTAATGACATCCAAGCAGCTGCGATGTATTTGCCAACATACATATGCGTAATGCCATGATCCATCGTGTCGATAGCCATTTGCTGCGATACCGCACCCAGTGGAGTCGCAAAATCTAGCCAAATTTGTGCGCGGGTTTTCTGCCCTTTTTGGTTTGGCCAGTCGAAGTCATAATCAATGCTGTTGTTTTTGGCCAACCGGCGCGCCTTGCGCAGAACTTGGAAATGCCGCTCATTGGCAAATTGATTTTGGATAGATAGAATGCTCTCACCATACGGATCAAGACCCAACTCATTTGACATTTGCGTTGCTGAATCTATGGTGACCTGGGTGTACGCTCTCCATGGCGAAGCATAGAGTTTGTGTGGAGTAACTGCAGCTATGATTGAAGGTGTGAACAGCAACAGGAACAGTTGTACCCAGCGCCGGGGTTGTGGTCAGCGAATAAACGCCGGTATCGGTATTGATCGATCCACCGATGGCGTAATCAGAACCACCCACATTGATCGATCCGCTGATTGTAGAACTTCCTGAGCCTGTTTGATCAACCTCTCTCGCAGCAATCATGCCGTTAACATAAACCTGCGTTCTGCCACGCAACAGTTTTATTGTTGGCGCGGCTGCATCACAGGTCTCATCAGTGGCTTGCACAGCCGTCAATGCACCGGTAACGTTGCCGGTACCGCCAGCTGGCAAAGATACGTGAACGCGCGATGCTGAGATATAAGAATCGCCTGAATTAGCGCCATCCATTGATCCGCCTGCAGCGTACTGACCGTAGGTGCTTCCAGCTTGATGAGCCATAACAGCTAGAATGGCTTCATTAGAACCAATATCAGCTGGCAGATAATGTGCAAAAGGAATTGCATCGCCCATGGTAGATAATATAGCAAGCACAGCACGGTTCGGCTGCAACGCAAGATTGTCTTGATGATCTGAGGTTGCTGAATCAAAACTGTACTTTCTTTTCGCTGCATCGCTCGCTGAGTATGCCAAATGCAAACCAAGCTCAATAACGTCAGCCGGTGCATTACACCCGTGTTGCGCCTCATAGACATCGATGCCATCAAGAATTGCCCGCGTAATAGAATTACGCGCAATCTCGCCTTTTTCTCCCGATGGCGTTTCATCAAGGACTATTTGCAGGTTTTCCGGCACTTTTATGCCGGTATTCTGATTGATTGCCGTTGCCATAAAATCACTAGCAGCCGCAGAATCAAAGGTGCCTTCTTTGTCTGTGCCGTGATCTCGCAATGCTTCCGCAAATATTGCTACTTCGGCGGTTTGTTTCTTGAGATATTCTTGGTGAATCGTTCGCTTGGTCATAATTTCTTCTGTCCTATGGTTAACATTTCTCACCCGGACGGATGACCGGGCACCTCCAATGTTTTAAACATTGGTAAGTGCCTATTCTGGAATCTGGAACTTTGCTGAAACGGGGGTTTTTCCGGTTTTATCAACCATTCAGGTCTAAATCATCACGGCGATTGGTTACATAACGCATCGCGAACGGGCTGATATTCATGACTGTCTCTATATCGACCACTTCGTAAGCCAATCGAACATCATCGGATATCACGATAAGCATCACGTCGCCCTTCTTTGTTATGAAGCTGCCATCTGCCCCTGTAGGCTGTTCTGGCTCGATTAAGAAACGAAATTCATTAGCAAATCCATTGTTTGCATCTTGTCTTTCCATCATTGACGATGGCGAAAATGGTTCGGCCTGCAGCGCATATCCATTGCCAAGCAAGTCGTAGGAAATATTTTCCTCATCTTCTGCGCTCAAAACACCAAGACCGCCAATGGTTGGCATGCCGGAAACAACCGATTCATTGGCTCGATCAACTGATTTTCGGTACATCTGGCATTCAAAAGAATTGGGGTGATTGATGACGATGTTGCGCGCCATGCGGTTAATTCCTGCCGGTACATTCGTTAACATATCGCCCTTATGCTTTTAGTTTTTCTGCAACCTGTCTATCGGTGAACCCTAACCTGCGCAACACTTCCAAATCCGATGCTGATAATTTACCTGAATTAAGCGCGGAATCAATTCTTCGTGTAGCGGCTGGTTTCTTAGTCATGCGCGTTGCCTGCTTTGCTTTTTTATGCAGGGATTCCCGCTCCTTAGCTCGTTTTCGCTCCGCTGCACGCTGATCACTGGTTTTGATTGGGTTTATGCGGAATTTCTCTTTCTTTTTAAGATCATCGTCATGCTCTTTCTGCTTTATTCGATGCTTGGCCGTGTTGTCTTGCGAGTCACGCAGCTTTTCCATGTGTTTTGATAGAAAATTCAAAACAGAAGTTGAGGATTCGACCTCAGACATCACCCGCAAAACGTGCTTACACGCCACACCCTTCAAGTTCGGGTTGCGTACTTTGGGAAACCCAAGCTCTTTGCGACCGGCGTTAAAATTTCCGATGGTGCTGATATAACGAAACCAATACCGATGCCTGCCGCAATCACAATCAAAGGCTAATTTCTGCTTTCTTAGCCAATTGGCGGTTTGTTTGGGATCTTTACGCTCTTGGACGGTTGATGCCATCAGCTTATTGGCGGCTTCTGCAAACGCATTAAAACGCACAAGAACATGATGACGACTCACATCGGAATCCGGACCGGCATTGGTAATGAAGCGAATCTCATTATTGAATGCAGAAACGGGTACCGCCATTGTGATCTGCTTTCTTGCGCTATCAATATCAGTATCTGAACCAGCACCCGGCATTGGCTTCGATGAAGCAAGATCAATAACCTGGCGCGCGGTAATTCCATCGCCGTTAAAGTTCTTTTGCGCCATGCGCATGTTGTGACGGAATTGCGCTAGATCGTTGGTGGTGATCGGGCGCAGCGCACCGCCTATGGTTGTCATTAGAACCCGGCTGGCATCCCACTCACCTTGAACTTCGCGCTTGGTAAGTATTATTGACTGCGGATGATTTTCTGCGGCTTCCCGCTCAAGTTTATCGGCCTTCGCTCTGGCCTTGGCCTCGCCTATATGCCCCTTGATTTTACCTAGCCACACATTGGCCATAATTTAGGATTTTGCCCATGTTGGAGAGAAATTAAACCGGTTATCCGCTCCCGATTCAAACCCTGTTCTGCGCTTAATGGCGTATAACTGCGCTTCGGTGGGCAAGGTCAAGCGCTTTTGTGGAAGCTCCTGATCGACCATATCCAGACCCGCAGCCGCCATGATCACCAGGTATTCATCGCGGCGACCATAAACACGTTGCGAAACCAACGTTAAATCATGAGCCTCATCAGGCTTCGTTTCATAAGATATCTTGGATTCCCAAGATTTTGTTCTCTCAGAGAAGCGGCGCACCTCTTTATAGAAGTTCTTAGCAGCCGTGGAGTCTTTATCTATCATCAGAGGAACCTTCAAATAGTGATAATTTCGCCGCTTGACAGTGCGTTAAGCGCATCAAACATATTCAGCGCTTGCTCAATCGTGCCGGAACGCGATGCATGTAGACATGTGGCCAATGCCGCCATCTGCCCACAGGTAACGCCTTCGGATATACGAAAGCGCGGTCCAGAAGAATCCATTCCATCTTTCTCAATAGATTGCTCTGGATTTGATCTTGCCGCGCGCTCAGAAAACACCAGTCTTTGGCTCTTATTGTCATTGGCAAAGCCGGTTTTGAACGCAAAGAAGGCGGATATAGCCGCTTTGATGTCATCATCCGTAAACAGGCTGTCGTAGGCTATTTCTGGATTATTGGTGATAACAATACAGCCATCCATGCGGTCAGCCCTGTAGTCAGATTCAACGCTGACAACCAGAACATTAGAGTCTGGATCGATAGCCGAAAACAGGGTGCAGGCGCGCCCTCCATAGCCAATGAATGTGGCTTGGATCTTAATCATTTGCGTCTAAACAGGTCGCTCACCGGCGTTAACCATATGTGCCATGAGAATATCCAGCAGAACAGGTTGTAAGGCCAGGCGATAACTGCGGTTAAAATGACAACACCAAGCTTTTGATTGATGTACTCATAATCATCCTGATATTTCATGCTCATTCTAAGCACGATTAACGACCACACCAATCCGATTAATAGCCAAGCCAGAGCAAGGTTGTTAAGCAAATCAACATCAGCGTCAATGTAAATTTCCATTAAAGTACATCCTCTTTGTCATAGTTAACTTGCACCACAACCTGGTACCCGGATGGATCGTTTGGATCACCATCAGTACCTTTGCCATCGTTCGGGTCATCATCAGCAGGCGCGCTGAATAATGGTATTGATGCTCTTAATGTGACATCGCATGCCAGTATTGTTAAATTCTTCGAGTCCGTTTGAATGGACATGGCTGGATTGTCCGGGGATTCAATTTGCACCGGCCAAGTGAGATTCTGACCGGCAAACGTGTAGGTGGCGAAAAAACGCCTGTTCTCCATGTTGTCCAGATATAAAAGGAACTGGGCTGCCAAAGATCTGGCGGTTGGTTCATCGAATGCACAAAACACAACTTGCGCTCGTACATCACCCGCAATCACGCGAACCTTGAAATCACGCTCTTTCGTATCGCCAGGCAATATAACTTCCACTTGTTCGGATATTTGCCGCGTGTAATCACGTCCGGAAGGTGTGTAATCTTTTGCTATGGCCACAAAAATAATGGGCATCTTGGCCGGTTGCGTGGGCGCGCCATCGGTATCATTTCGTTGCCATGAAGAAAGCATTTCCTCTACAGCATCAACCATTCTCGAAGGTGCCCACGCAATGCTTTTAGCGAGACCGCGCGCAACATATTCCTGCAATCCGCTGGTGGTGGGCGCTATTCCAGCGTAGAACGCGCCCATATATTCACCAAAAGCTACTTTGACTGGCTCAAGCATTCCCAGCCCTACCGCGTGCATATCTATTGAGCAGGCGATTGACAACAGAACCGGTTTCTTCCTTCACCTCTTTCACGGGGGAAACAAAACCTGGTAACGAATCCATTTTTTGGAAACTTTCTATATCCCGCTGGATTGAATCAAGCGTTCCACCGGATACCATAACTGGCGCAATATAAGATGCATCAAGCACCATGGAAGGGTCGATACCTTTCTTTGCCAGCATCGATAGCAACTGCTCGTTTTCTTGCTGCAGGCGCTCTATTGTTTCGCTGGAAACATTGCGCTCACGATCCAAACTATCCAGCAACACAACCATTGCTTGTTTTTGTTCGTCTTGTTCGGCGGCGTATATGTCGTCGTAAGTCAGATCACCAAAATTGCCACCCATGACATCATCCAAGACAACGCCACGGAAGGAATTTCCCAGGTAATTAGGCTGCATCACGTAATCAAACCCGTAGAACGCTGGCTTTCTCTCATCAATTGCGGAAGAAAACCCACCTACCTTGCCATTCCACGCCTTGGCCGCGATTATTCCTGCAGCGGTATCGAGGAATTCAGCCTGATGCCGGATGGTTCCATCAGGTGTTGCGCTCA